>JAESFR010000066.1_pt1 | contig 203374 bp, 192 predicted proteins | sample 9266191 | NCBI WGS metagenome assembly JAESFR01 (sample SAMN14503063, study PRJNA617104) | algae metagenome | isolation source: Pleurocapsa minor HA4230-MV1 and co-occurring heterotrophs from cement on... | place: USA: Nuuanu Pali Lookout, Hawaii | collected 2009-07-20 | reverse complement strand
TCCCGACTTTGCCGGGGTCACGTTCCACGAGGTGCACAGCAGGTCGGCGCTGAACAAGGTCCCGGGCAACTCGCCGATGCCGTTCGGCTGGACCATCAACCCCTACCGAGGGTGCACCCACGGTTGCGTCTACTGCTTCGCCCGGCAAACCCACTCCTACCTGGAGTTCGACACCGGCCAGGACTTCGACACCCAAATCGTTGTGAAGGTCAATATCGGTGACGTTCTGCGCAAGGAACTGTCGGCGCCGAAATGGCGCCGCGAACACGTCGCGATGGGGACCAACACCGACCCCTATCAGCGGGCGGAGGGCCGCTACCGGCTGATGCCGGGCATCATCACAGCGCTCGCGGACAGCGGCACGCCGTTCTCGATCCTCACCAAGGGCACGGTGCTGTCCCGCGATCTCGATCTCCTCGCAGCGGCCGGCCGCTCGGTGTCGGTCGGTATCGGTGTTTCCCTGGCCCTGCTCGACCCGGAATTGCAGGCGACCTTGGAGCCAGGGACACCGTCGCCGAAGGCCCGGTTGGACCTGGTGCGGCGGATCCGCGCCGCCGGATTGCCGTGCGGCGTCTTCGTCGCGCCGTTGCTGCCCCATCTGACTGACACACCCGAGCAGATCAGAGCTCTGGTCGCCGAACTCGCCGATGCCGGGGCGACCGGTGTCAGCGGGATCGGGCTGCACCTGCGCCCGGGTGCCAGGGAATGGTTCTTCCACTGGTTGCAGGAACGCCGCCCCGATCTCGTGGAGTCGTACCGGTCCCTGTATGCGCGCGGGTCGAACCTGCCGGTTCAGTACCGGCGGGAACTGGCAGCCAGGGTGCGCGCCATCGCCGCCGAGTTCGGCATCGGTCGCTCGTCCGGCGACCAACTCGCCGGCGGCGACAACCCGGTGCGGGGTGTGCCCGGCGATCGTGATGCGTCTTTCCCCCGGGGGAGCCTGCCCGGCCGGACCGATGCCGCGCAGCACGAGACCGCAGCCTTGCCAACGCTTTTCTAGGGCTGCATGCAGTATCGACACGCCCCGACGCGAGACGGCGGCGCTGCTTGCCGCCGTTGCGCGGGCGGCGGCCACCGTCACCCAACCCACGTCGCAAGAAATCACCCGAGTGCTCGAGATCTGGCTGCGGGGAAGCTCCTGCACATCCCTTACGCTGCGCGAAAGATACCGGCGTCACACTGCAGGACTATTGGACCGTCATTTGCGGTGACTGGCACGGTACCTTTCCCGGCATTGATCGACGGCAGTCGCTCGGGCCGGTCGTGGCGGAGCAGGGGGACGCGTGACGACGCACAACCCGAGCAGTACGGTACCCCGCGTGAATACTCTCGTGCTGCGCAGCGCCATCGTGGCCGCGCTCGGTGGGCTGATTTTTGGTTTCGACACCGCGGTGATTTCCGGAACGACCGAGGACCTCGAGAGAGTCTTCGGGATCAGCGGTTTCACTCTCGGATTCACGGTGGCGACCGCGTTGATCGGAACCATCGTCGGCGCCTTGGGGGCCGGCCGGCCGGTTGACCTGTTCGGTCGCAAGAAAGTCCTCTACACCATCGGCGTTTTGTACCTCATCGGTGCAATCGGCAGCGCACTGGCGCCCAACCTGACTTTGTTCATGATTTTCCGATTTGTCGGTGGAATCGGTGTGGGAGCCGCGTCGGTGACGGCGCCGATCTATACCGCCGAGGTGTCGCCACCGCGGTTACGCGGCCGCCTTGTCGGATTGGTCCAGTTCAACATTGTTCTGGGCATCCTGCTGGCGTATATGTCCAACTACCTGATCGCCCAGGCGCTGCCCGAGGACACCGCGTGGCGCTGGATGTTCGGAGTGATGGCCATTCCTGCAGCGATCTTCCTGGTGCTGCTGTTCACCGTGCCGGAGAGCCCCCGGTGGCTGCTCGCGACCGGGCGCACGGACGAAGGCGAAGCCGTCGTGCGCCGGCTCACGCGGAACGAGGCAGAAGCCCGCGAGGAGCTGGACGATGTCTCGGCATCGCTGCGCGCTGCCGAGAACGCACCGTCGGTCAAGTTCTTCACCCGCGAGCATCGCAAGGTGATTCTGTTGGCCTTCGCCATCGCGGCGTTCAACCAGCTCTCCGGAATCAACGCCGTCCTGTACTACGCACCCGAGGTCTTCCGCATGGCGGGCGCCGGTGAGAACGCTGCGTTCCTGGAAAGTGTCGCGGTCGGCGGGGTCAACCTGATCGCAACGATGGCCGCGCTGACCGTCATCGACAGGATCGGCCGTCGCAAGCTCATGCTCGTCGGATCGGTCGGCTACCTGATCAGCCTCAGCGGACTGGAGGTGGTCTTCTTCATCTACAACGAGAACTTCAGCGGCGTCTCCAGCGCACTGGTGCTGGTCGGGATCATGGTGTTCATCGCCTCCCACGCCTTCGGCCAGGGCGCCGTCATCTGGGTGTTCATCTCCGAGATCTTCCCGAACCGCATCCGGGGCCGTGGGCAGTCCTTCGGCAGCCTGACGCACTGGGTGTTCGCCGCGGTCGTGTCGTGGTCGTTTCCCGGGATCGCCTCCGCGCTGGGTGGTGGGGCGGCGTTCCTGCTGTTCGCGATCTGCATGGTCGGGCAGCTTGTCTGGGTGATCCGGGTGATGCCCGAGACGAAGGGGATCCCGCTGGAGGAGATGGAACGGGAATTGGGCCTGGTGCACTCGCCGGCCGTCCAGGCGCCGGCACCGGAGACCCGCCCGACCACGCGCTGACACCGGCCAGGCACGCGGCGCGCTGAGCAGACGACCGAGACGGTGGCGGCATCGGATCCGGCGCAGTCGCGGTGCTCATCCGGTGCCGGTGCCCGTGCCAGACCCGATGTGCGAGCCTGCGCGCGATTTGCGCAGGGTCAGTGCGATGACGGCGAGTAGCAGGATGAGGAGCGCACCCGCTGCCCGTTGAAGGAGCCCCGGGGGCAGCATCGGTTGCGGCATTCCGACGACACCCGGCAGCCGGTTCGCGATGAGCGCGGCACTGAGCGCGCCCGCGACCAGCGACGTCCAGCGCAGCCAACAAGGTCGCGCAGCATCCTGCGACCGGCTGAGCATCCACCCGACGGCGGGCAGCACCGCGAACACCACCGCCCCGGCAATGAGGTGAACGGTGCTCGACACGGTCTCCTGCGTCCCGCGCAGATTCGTCGGGAAGGCAGCCGTCAGCACGACGGCGACGGCCCACACCATCAGGAGCAGGCGGATGAGCGCCGTGCCGGGGCGGGTGTGCAGTGCCGCCGCAAGCGCCGCGCCGCCGATCCCCAGCAGGCCGGCGGTGATCCCGTAGAGCGCGATCCCGTCCTTGACGCCCACCACATAGTCGCTGATCGTCCACGCCGTCGGCTCCATCGGCCGGGTCGCTGCGAGATGCAGCACCGTGACCGGCACCGCGGCGCCGACGGCGGTCACCGCCGCTACGGACGTCGCCCGGTCGGCTCGGGACGGAACCCGTAACGGGCCTGGCGCGGTGCGAGCGCCGAAAGCGGAAGACTGGTTGCGGACGGAAATGCTGGTCATCTGTGTGTCCCGGTGCTGTCCGGCCGATCGGGTTATCGGCGCACAGATGACGCTAGAAATCAGCAGGTTTCGTCAGCAGGGAGCTGCGCAGCCATTTCCGGGAACCGAGCCCGCCAGTTCTCGGCAGGATTTCCCTGTCCGAACGGGTGGACTTTCCCCGTTGTCACGAGGGCCCTGCTGCTCGACCGGGGGTGGTGCAAGCCCATCACAGAGGTAGGACCAACCCCAGGGCCGGGAGGGCGGGCGGTCGGCGGCGGACGTCAGCCGGCTCCGAGTGAACGGCTCAGCTGCCGGAGGTCTCCCGCCAGGCCTTGGCGCGCCGCGCGGAGGCCCGGCTGAGCCACGCGTCCTCGATCACCTCGGTCAGTTCCTGCAACGTCAGCTCGCCGACCCGGCCGGCACGCAGCAGAACGGACCGGTGGCCGTTGAAGTGCGGTGTGGTGAAAAACGGTGACATCGGGTCCTGCACCAGAGCGAGCTTGTCCTCCTCCGACGGCACCCAGATGACGATGACGTCGGGGTAGCGTTCGCCGGTGTCCGGGTCGACCGCATCGGGCCGTGGCGTCCGGAAGAAGATGAAGGATTTACCGCCCACGGCATACACGGGGTAATCCCCAGCGTGGTTGGTCACCGTGACATGCGGTAATCCTGAGGCGATCTCGTGGACATCGTCGAGCCGGGCCGGCCTGCTGCTGTCGGGCACGCGGCTCACCCTATGCCCGTGCGACCGGACCTGCACCGGTCGACCGCACAGCGCGACGGCGTACCGTCAGCAATTCACCCATTCCTCAGGAGAGCCCGTGGCAACCATTCCGACCGTGGTGATTTCCGGAACGTCGACCGGCATCGGCGCCGAGACAGCAATCGCCGCTGCGGCGGCCGGATGGCGGGTAGTTGCGACGATGCGCGACGTCGGGCGGTCGGAGCGGCTGCGGGCCGCCCTCGACGCCACTGGACTCGCTGACCTCGTGCAGATCAGGCAGATGGACATCGTCGACACCGAGTCCGTCTCCGGCTGCATCGCGGCCGTCGTCGCCGAACACGGAAGCATCGAGGCGCTCGTCAACAACGCCGGGTCCGGCCACGTCGGGACACTGGAGCAGGAATCCATCGACGACATCCGCGGCGTTTTCGAGGTCAATTTCTTCGGCACTCTGAATGTCACCCGGGACGCGCTGCCGCATTTACGTGCCACGCGCGGGCGGATCATCACCGTCACCAGCGTGGGCGGTGTCGTGGGTCAACCCTTCAATGAAGCCTATTGTGCGGCGAAATTCGCGGTTGAAGGCTTTCTGGAGGCGCTCGCTCCGGTGGCCGCGACGCTCGGCGTGAGCGTGACGGTGGTGGAGCCCGGCGCCGTCGCCACTGAGTTCGTGGCCAATGTGGGCGTCGACATGGACCGGGTGGCGGCGGAAGCCGGCCCGTACGCGCCGGCGCTCGCCGCGTACCTGCAGCGCACGTCGGGTGCCTTCGCCGCCGCGCAGAGCCCGACGGAGGTGGCCGCGTTCATCGCGAAGGTGTTGACCGCCGACAACCCGCCGTTCCGGGTCCAAACCTCGGACGGCGCCAGGGCATTCGTCGGCGCGAAGCTGGCCGACCTGGACGGATCGCGGGTGATCGGGCTGACCTCGGGATGGCTGACCTGACACCGGGCCGTGACCGTCTGGTGGCGGCCAGTGGCGCCGGTCGGGCAGGCCTGTCCGGATCAGCGGAACACCCGTGATCCGGTGGACGCCGCATCGGTGCGCACCCAACACTTGCCCGGTGGTCGCCTCTCGCTCCGCCGTCCGGTCGGCGGCCGAGAGCTCCTCTTCGGCTGGCCAAGGCCAGCCAGCATCGTCCGTGCGGCCGGGACGGACTCGCAGGTGCCCCTGCACGGCGTGGTCGCCACCCACCGCGATCCGAATCCACACAACGTCCTGCGCACCGCCACCGGAGTCCTGTTGATGGACTGGGACGGCGCCGAGATGGCCGACCCCTTCCGGGATCTTGGCCCGTTCCTGTGGTGGTGCGTGCCACCGGAGCGCTGGCCTTCCGTCCTGACGATGTACGACGCAGGGGCGCGTGCCGACCGCGGCACCATCGAGTGGTGGGCGGCTCGAACGTCGTTTCTGGTCGCGGCGTGGTTGGACGCGCACACCCGCGACCGGCAACGGGTGGCGTCGTTCCTCCGGGATTCCGTGGCCGCCGAGACGGGAGCCGGCAACCGACACCCACGAACCCTGATCTGCCGCCAGACGGCGCCGATGCCGCGATGGTCAGCGGAACAGCGCGCTGTAGGCGTTGATCGCCGGCTGCCCGCCGAGGTGCGCGTACAGCACCGTGGAGTCCTGGGCGATGTCGCCGCTGCTGACGAGGTCGATCAGTCCGGCCATCGACTTGCCCTCGTAGACGGGGTCGATGATCATGCCTTCCAACGACCCGGACAACCGCATCGCGTCCAGGGTCGAGTCCACCGGGATGCCGTAGAAGTCGCCCGCCCAGCCGGGCAGCACGGTGATCTCGTCGTCCCGCAGGTCCCGGCCGAGACCGATCAGTTCCGCCGTGTTCCGCGCGATCTTCGCCACCTGGGACCTGGTGGCGTCGAGCTTGGCCGAGGCGTCGATGCCGAGCACGCGCCGCGGCCTGTCCTGGCCGGCGAATCCGGCGATCATGCCGGCCTGGGTGCTGCCGGTCACGCTGCAGACGATGATCGTGTCGAAGAAGATGCCGAGTTCCCGCTCCTGCTCGCGTACTTCGTCGGCCCAGTTGGCAAAGCCCAGGCCGCCCAGGCGGTGATCCGATGCACCGGCCGGGATGGCATACGGGGTGCCACCATTCGCCCGAACATCATCGAGTGCACGCTGCCAGCTGTCCTTGAACTCGATGCCGAATCCGGCCTCGACGAGTTCCACCTCGGCGCCCATGATCCTGGACAGCAGGATGTTGCCGACCCGGTCGTTCACCGAGTCGGGCCAGTTGACCCAGCTCTCCTGCACCAGTCGCGCCTTCAGGCCCAGCTTCGCCGCGACGGCCGCCACCTGCCGGGTGTGGTTCGACTGGACACCACCGATGGAGACCAGGGTGTCGGCTCCCGCGGCCAGCGCGTCGGGAACGAAGTACTCGAGCTTGCGGGTCTTGTTGCCGCCGAAGGCCAGTCCACTGTTGCAGTCTTCCCGTTTGGCCCAGATCTGTGCCCCGCCGAGGTGCCTGGTCAGTCGCTCCAGTGGGTGCACCGGGCTCGGACCGAACAGCAGGGGATAGCGGGGGAAGTCGCGCAGCGGCATGGACGGTCCTCTCGGGCGAAACGGACGAAGGACCACCCTAAGCGGCGTCCTGATCGGCCGACAGCTGGACGGCGGCTGCGGTGGTCCATGTCGAGGCGAGAGGTGAGAGGTGAGAAGTGCCGGTGCCGACCCGATGCTGCCGCCCAGCCGGGCCAGAAGATCGACACCGCCGCGGGCCTCCGACCTCCGGTCGCGCCGATGAGTGCGGCCGCTCCCGGCCGTCGATACTGCACCGGCGTGAAGTCGGCACGCGCACGGTCGGCCACCGCACCACCGCCAGCACATCGGGCTGGGTGCCCAGCCCCGTCCGTTGCCGGCCGCTCACCCGAGCATCACGCGAGACAACAGGGAGCACCATGACAGTCCCGTACGACCTGACCCCGGCGGCCCGCGCGGTCGCGGCGTTGCTCCCCGGCATCGACGACGACCGGTTGGCCGACCCGACGCCGTGCACCGAGTTCACCGTCTCGAACCTGTTGTTCCACCTGCTGGGGCTGAGCACGGCGTTCCGGGCGGCGGCGCAGAAGGACCTCGGGCCGTTGACCGCCTCCCAACCGCAAACGGCGGTTCCCGACCTGCCCGCGCAGTGGCGCACCGTGCTCCCCGAGCGGCTCGACGCGCTCGCGTCGGCGTGGCGTGACCCGCACGCCTGGGAGGGGCACACCCAGGTCGGCGGGGTCGACCTGCCGGGTGTGGCGGCAGGACAGTTCGGCCTCAACGAGCTGGTGATCCATGGGTGGGATCTCGCGCGTGCCACCGGGCAGGATCTCGACCCCGGCGAATCCGCCGCCCGCGGCTCTTACGAGCTGCTCCGTGGCCTCGCCGACCCCGCCACCCGCCCGCCGATCTTCGGCCCACCGCTGGCGGTCCCGGAGACGGCCTCACTGTTGGACCGGGCCGTCGGCGCGTCCGGCCGGGATCCGGCCTGGCAAGCGGCTCGGGCCGGCCGCTGATCCGAAGCCCATCGTGCCGAACGCTGATCCGAACGGTTCGGAACGCTTCACGCCGAACCGCTGAAGCAACGGACGTCCCGTCAGCTGACCCCAACGGTGCTGCTGCGGCGTTCGAGCAGCATCACGTCCCGCCATCTCCCGCCCTGCTGCCCGACGCGCTCGCGGATACCGATCACCCGGAACCCGGACCGCAGGTGCAGCGCGACGCTTGCCGCGTTCTCCGGGAACACCCCCGATTGGATGGTCCAGATCCCGGCGGATTCGGTCGACCGGGCCAGCGCGGCGAGCAGGGCCGTGCCGACGCCCTGTCCGGCGGTCGGCGGGTCGACGTACAGGGAGTGCTCGACCACACCCCGGTACACCTGCCGGGGCGAGACCGGGCTCACGGCAACCCATCCCACAACCCGGCCGGCGCCACCGACGGCGACAAGGCGGTGCTGCGGCAGCTTCGCGACGTCGAACTGGTCCCACGTCCCCGGATCGGCCTCGAACGTCGCGTCGCCGGACGCGATACCCGCGGCGTAGATCGACCGGACGGCCGGCCAGTCGCCCGCGGTCAACGGGCGCATCGTGACGGGAAGCTTGCCGGTCAGTAGAAGTCCTTGGTGTCCATGACGTTCCGCAGCGGCGCCCCGTCCAGGAATCGACGCAGGTTGTCCGCGAACAATTCGGCGATACGGCGGTCCTCCGCCGGGTTCAGTGCGGCGGTGTGCGGTGACACGAGCACGTTCGGCAGCTCCCACAGCGGCGAATCCTGCGGCAGCGGCTCCACCGCGAACACGTCCAGGTAGGCCGAACCCACCTGACCGCTGCGCAGCGCGCCGATCAACGCGTCCTCGTCGATCACCGTGCCCCGCCCGACGTTGACGATCACGACGCCGGGCTTGGCCGCCTGGAGCACTGTCCGGTCGATCAGTCCGGTGGTGGCATCGGTGCCCGGCAACGTGACGACGATCGCGTCCGCCCTGGCCGCGAGCGCGGCGAGCTGATCCGTGCCGTGCACCTCGTCGACGTACTGCACCGGCTCGACGCTCCGCTTCACCCCGAGCACGGTCGCGCCGAATGCCTTCAGCAGTCGCGCCGTCTCGACGCCGATGCCGCCCAGACCGACCACCAGCACGGTCTGCTCGGCGACCTGCTGCATCGGCCGTCGCGGCGGCCACTGTTTGGCGGACTGCTGTTCTTGCAGCCCGAAGAGATCCTTCGCGCCGGCCAGCACGCCGAAAAGGCAGAACTCGGCAAGGGTTCCGCCGTGCACCCCGGCGGAGGTGGTGAACACGACCCGGTCCAGTTCTTCCTCCGTCAGTCCGGCGGCCTTCACCTGCGCGCCGCCGCCGGCTGCCATCGTGTGCACCCACCGCAGGTGCGGGTTGGCACGCACAGCCGGGCCGAGCGCCGCGGGCATGGTGTCCGGGATGCCGTACAGCACATCGGCCTTCGCGAGCAGCGCATCGAAAGCCGACTGCTGCTGCGGTGTTCGGTGGAAGCCGGGATCGCCGTCGTGGTCGCCGGGGTGCCGCATCGGCGGCAGCAGGTCGTCATCGACGAGCAGTTCGACGCCCGGGTCGACGTCGGTGATGAGGTGCCGGAGCTCGGCGGGAAGGGGCGTGGCGATCGCCACCCGGATGGAGGTCATGCCGGTGTGTTCCCGTTCGGCGCGGTTCCACCGGACGGCGCGGGAGCGCCTGCGGACCGGTGGTCGCGTTGCTCCAACCTGCCAAGGACGGGATAGATCACCGCCAGGATGATCCAGCAGCGCTGGGCCCAACTGGGCGAGACCAGGTAGGCAACTGGGATGGACCCCAGGAAGACCAGCGGCAGCACGGCGGCTTGCCCGACCGCCCACCGTCTTTCCGGGGAGGTCATCCGGGTCCCGCGCAGACCGCGCCGGTCGGCGTCCAGGAGCACGAAGGATTGCATGAGGTAGGTGGCGGAGATGACGACCGCGTAGACGGCGACCGGTAGCGGGAGGTCCAACTTGCCCAGCGCCTCGGTGGCGAACGGAATCAGCACGACCCCGAACATGACCATGCAGTTCTGCAGGATCGCCCGCCCGTCGAGAGCGGCGAAACCGGTCACCGTGCGGTGGTTGGCTCGCCAGAACGACACCACCACCACGAAGCTGATGGCGAACGCGAACAGCGACGGCCCGTTGCTCTCCCACAGCGCGTCCAGACTCGCCCAGGCCTCCGGCGAGAAATCGTCGACCGTGGTGATCAGCAACGTGACAGCGAACGCGAAGATCGCGTCGAAGAAGGTCACTGCGCGGGCGAACTCGAGCGCGTCCCGACCGAAGCGCACCGGTGTGGTCATCGCGATCGCCCCTCCGCATCGCCCGCCGGGACAGCGCGGCGGCGGGATCGGGGGTCATCATGCCAGCGGGCCGAAGACCCGCGAGGTGTGACACCTCGAAGGTCCCCGGCCCGACTGGTCAGTGCCGAAGAGCAGCCCGGTCAGCGGGCGAACGAGCGCCGCTCCCGGGTGCTGCCGTGCCGGTCGCTGCCGTGCCGATTAGCGCCGTGCCGCTCACCGTTGCGGGTCGGTCCGGTGCGGCGCGGGCCGGTGGACGCCGACCGCGGGGCGCCGGGGCGCCGGCCGTCGTAATCGCCGGAGTCGAGCTCCATGCGCAACGACTGGCCGCTCACCTTCGCGGCGGAGATCCGGCCGACGACGGCGGGGGAGAGCGAACCGGCGATCTCGACGGTGGAGAACGTGTCGTAGATGTCGATCCGGCCCAGGTCCTTGCCGTTCAGCCCGCCTTCGGCGGTGATGGCGCCGACAATGCCGCCCGGCCGCACGCCGTGGGTGTGCCCGACAGCGACCCGGTAGCGGGCACCGATCGGATCCCGACGGCGGCCGCCGCGCTCGGCGGACCGGCTCGGACCCCGGTCGTCCCGCTCGGCGGCGAACGACGCCTGGGACGGGCGCTGCTCGACCTGCTTGCCGTCGTCACCAGCGGCCAGCGCCAGCAGCGTCGCGGCAAGCTCACCGGCCGTGAGGTCCTGCTCGGCCAGGAAGGTTGCGACGGCCTGCCGGTACTGCGCGAGCGAGCCGGCGCTGAGGCGCTCGACTGCGTTCTGCAGCACCCTGGTCGCCTTGTGCGCGGCGACGTCGGCGGCGGTGGGCGGGGTGATCTGCTCCAGGGTGTTGCGGGTGGCCCGCTCGATGGCGCGCAGCCGGCCGATCTCCCGGGGGGTGAAGAAGGTCAGGGCGTTGCCGGTGCGGCCGGCCCGGCCGGTGCGGCCGATGCGGTGCACGTACGCCTCGGGCTCACCCGGTGCGTCGAAGTTGACCACGAGGTCGACCCGCTCGACGTCCAGCCCGCGGGCGGCCACGTCGGTCGCCACGAGCACGTCGAGGCGACCGTCCCGTAGCCGCTCGATGATCCGCTCGCGCTCCTTCTGCGGCACGTCGCCGTTCATGGCGGCGGCCGAGACGCCGCGGGCGAGCAGGTCGGCACCGACCTGGTCGCAGGCATCCTTGGTGCGGACGAAGACGATCGTCGCGTCGCCGTCGGAGACCTGCAGGATGCGGGTCAGTGCGTCCACCTTCTCCCGGAACGGGACGATGGCGTAGGTCTGCCGGACGGCGTCCACGGTCGAGGACTGCCGGGACACGGCGATGTCGATCGGGTTGGACAGGTGCTTGCGCGCGATGTTGCGGATGGCCGGCGGCATCGTGGCGGAGAACAGCGCCGTCTGCCGCTCGCCCGGCGCGTCGGTCAGGATGCGGTCGACGTCCTCGGCGAAGCCCATGCGGAGCATCTCGTCCGCCTCGTCGAGAACCAGGAACTTCAGGCCAGAGAGGTCCAGCGTGCCCCGCTCCAGATGGTCGATGATCCGGCCGGGGGTCCCGACGACGACCTGGGCTCCGGCGCGCAGCGCGGCGCGCTGCGGCAGGAAGCTGGCACCGCCGTAGATCGGGACGACGGTGACCGACGGCAGCTGCGCGGCGAAGGTGCTGATCGCCTCCGCCACCTGCACCGCGAGTTCGCGGGTGGGGGTCAGGACGAGGGCCTGCACGCCGCGGCGCGGGTCGATGGACGCCAGCAGCGGCATGCCGAAGGCGGCGGTCTTGCCGGTGCCGGTCTGGGCGACACCGGTGATGTCGTTGCCGTTCAGCAGGGCGGGAATGGCGGCCGCCTGGATGGCGGTCGGGATGTCGAAGCCGAGGTCGGCCGCGGCCTGCAGGAGCGGGGCCGGCAGGTCGAGGTCTGCGAAGCGCGGGGTGTCGCCGAGGTGGTCGGCGGGGACCTCGGCAGCAGCCAGGACGGCGGCCTCTTCGCCAGTGGTGTTGATCGATTCAGAGATGGAGTCGGACGGAACGAGAGCAGCAGCGGAAGACATCAAAGCCAATCATCGGGTCAGGAGCGTCGGGAACCGGCCCGGTTGGCGGGGTTCCTGTCGCAGTCCCGAATGATGAGAAATCCGTCGTCGAGAGCGGCGCGACACACTCCAAGAACGACTCATCGTAACCGATGCCGGCGCGAGCACGGAAGTGAGGTGTCCCACCACCATGCGCCGGCATCGTTTCGCCGCTGCTCCGCTCAGCGGTCGTCCGCTGGCGGCGCCGACGTCACTCCCGTGCTGCGGGCAGCTTGGAAAACCGACAAAGTAGGGCAGGTTCGGTCGATTGCGCAGACCGTCGTCCGTCTGTGTTGGTGCAGGGGCCGGCATCCGCCTGCCCGCCCGACCCGCGGCCGCACGCCGCTGTCGTCAAGGAGGTTCGCCATGCCGAAGTACATGATGCTCATCGTCGAATCAGAGGCCGCGTATGCGGAGGGCGGCGAGGCGGTCTACGGCTCGGTGCTGGAGCAGCACAAGGCCTTCGCCAAGGAGGTCGCCGACGCCGGCGCGACGCTGCTCAGTGGTGAGGCGCTGCAGCCGACGTCCACGGCCACCTATCTGCGCGGCACCCGGACCGCCGACGTGCACACCTTCGACAACCCGCTGCCCGAGCTCAAGGAGGTGGTCGGTGGCTACTACATCGTCGAGGCCGCCGATGACGCCACGGCCGTCGAGTTGGCGAAGCGATGCCCGGCGGGCTTCGGCTACGTCGAGTTGCGGCCGGTGTGGGAAGTCGGCGGGTGACCGTTCCGGCCGCCGTTGCCGAGGCCGCGGCCAGGGCACAGCGGGAGCTGTCCGGCCGGGTCCTGGCGATCACCCTGCGGTCGGTGCGCGACCTCGACATCGCGGAGGAGGCGACCGCGGACGCGTTCCTGCTGGCGTTGCAGACCTGGCCGGAGCGCGGCGTCCCGGCGTCGGTGGAGGCGTGGCTGGTGACGGCGGCCAAGCGCCGCGCGATCGACCGGATCCGCTCCGCGCAGGCTGCCCGGCGGGCGCTGCTCCGCACCGCGGGCGGCCTGCGCGGGGTGGCCGAGGCGGCCGACGTCAGCACCGAGGTCGGCGTCATCGGTGACGAGGACCTTCGCCTGGTGGTGCTGTGCTGCGACCCGCGGATCGCCGTCGACGACCAAATCGCGCTGACCCTGCGACTGGCGTGCGGCGTGCCGACCCCGGCGGTGGCGGCGGCGTTCCTCGTCCCCGAGCCGACGATGGCGGCCCGGTTGACCCGGGCGAAGAAGAAGCTCGCCGCCGCCGGTCCCGCGCTGGATCTGCCGGACGACGCGACCGTCGACGCCCGGCTGCCGGCAGTGCGGCGGGTGGTCCATCTCGCCTTCACGCTGGGCCACACCGCGGGGGCGGGAGAGTCGCTGACCGACGACGACCTGGCCGACCGCGCCCAGTACCTGGCGACGGCGCTCCAGGCGCTGCGCCCAGGGGACGCCGAGTTCCGGGGTCTGCTGGCCCTGATCCTGCTGACCCGGGCCCGGGCGGGCGGGCGCTGGGACGACGCGGGCCGGCAGGTGCTGCTACCCGACGCCGACCGGACGCGCTGGGACGGTGAGTTGATCCGCCGCGGGCTCGCCCTGGCGGAGGGGGCCCTTGCCGGTCCGGAGCCGGGCCCGATGGCGCTGCAGGCGGCGATCGCCGCCGCACACGCCAGGGCAACGTCATCCGAATCCACTGACTGGGCAAGAATTGTCGCGTCGTACGGGTTGCTGCTGCAGCGGGAACCGTCCGCGACGGTGGCCGTCGGGCGCAGCATCGCGATCGGCCACCTGCGGGGACCGGCGCAGGGCCTGGCCGACCTCGACGAGGTGCTGGCCCTGGGTGGGCTGGACCGGTACCCGTACGCGTTCGGTGCCCGGGCACTGCTGTTGGAGCGGCTCGGTCGGAGCGAGGAGGCACGAGCCGAGTGGACACGGGCGGCCGCCGTGGCCAGAACGGCGGCGGAGCGTCAGTACTTCACCGCCCGGTCCGACGCCTGGCTGGTCACCGCGACCGACGGTGCGACGGTGGCAGGGGTCGGTGCCGCGGGGCAAGATGGCCACACGGCGAACATCGCGCAATCGAGGAGTCGATCATGATCACTGCACGCGGGGTTGCGGTTCCGGACGACATGGCCGAGGTGCTGCAGTCCGACCAGGCCGCCCTGACCGCCTTCGAGGGACTGCGGCCCGACGACCAGCGCATCTACGTGGACTGGATCACCAAGTCCGGTGGGCGGGAACAACGCTCGCAGCGGCTGTCCGAGTTGGCTGAGCACGTGCAGCGCTACGAGCGTCGCCCGGCGGAGGAACACGGCTCACCCCACCCGCTGCTCGACGTCTGATCGCCTGCCGCACCAGGCGTTTGCACGGGGGGGAACAGCCCGCCGTGCCCTCAGGTTGCACCACAGAGTGTCTGAGGAGAGGACGTTTCGATGACGACGACGACTGAACGGGTTGTTTCCCACGCGGCGGGCCGCGGCGGGCGGTCCTTCCGGCTGTCCGTGCTGGATCTGGCGGGGGTCGGTGTCGGTCAATCGGTTGGCGATGCGCTGGCGACCACCACCGAACTCGCGGTGCGCGCGGAGCAGCTCGGTTATCACCGGTTCTGGGTGGCCGAGCACCATGGCATGCCGGCGGTGGCCTCGTCGGCGCCGGCGGTTCTGATCGCCCATCTCGCTGCACGGACGAACACCATCCGGCTCGGATCGGGCGGGGTGATGCTGCCGAACCACGCCCCGATGGCGGTGGCCGAGCAGTTCGGCACCCTGGCGGCGCTGCACCCCGGTCGCATCGATCTGGGTCTGGGTCGGGCGCCAGGCAGTGATCAGCTCACCGCGTACGCGCTGCGCCGGCGGATGGACGGTGCGGGGTCCGAGGACTTCGCCGATCAGTTGGCCGAACTCGTGCACTTCATGCGCGGCGACTTCCCGGACGACCACCCGTTCTCCCGTATTCGCACCACCCCGGCGTCACCGGTACCGGTGTACATCCTCGGGTCGTCGGACTACGGGGCACGGCTGGCCGCCCGGCTCGGCCTGCCCTTCGCGTTCGCTCATCACTTCGCCGGTGCGGGTGGGAACACCGACGCCGCACTGAATCTGTACCGCTCGCTGTTCCGGCCGTCGGAGACGCTGGCCGAGCCGTACGCGATGATCGGGGTCACCGCGCTGGCCGCCGACACGGCGGAGGGTGCGGCGTTCGAGGCCAGGGCCGGGGCGCTGTCGATGGTGCTGCTGAGAAGTGGCCGCCTGCAGGAGATCCCGACGCCGGAGCAGGCGGCGGCGTACCCGTACAGCCCCGCCGAGCGCGAGCTGATCCGCGCCATGGGCACCACCGAGGTGGTCGGTGACGCCGAGCAGGTCGCCGACGGGCTCGACGCGCTCGCCGACCGGTTCGGCGTGCAGGAGATGCTCATCTCGACCCGGGCGCACGGCGGCGCGGCGAAACTGCGGTCGATGGAACTGATTGCCGACGCCTACGCCCTGACTGGGATCCGTGGCTGACCGGTAGGAGGAGGGTATGCCGTCGGGTGACCGGGCGCGGGTGCTGCGCTGGTTGCTCGACGGTGACCCGGCCGTCCGCTGGCAGGTCATGCGGGACCTCGTCGACTCCTTGCCATCCGCGGTGCTGGCCGAACGGGAGCGGGTGGCTCGAGAGGGTTGGGGTGCACGTCTTCTCGCGCGTCAGGACCCGGACGGCCGCTGGGCCGGCGGCATCTACTCACCGAAGTGGACGTCCACGACCTACACGTTGCTGCTGTTGCACTGGCTCGGCCTTCCGGCCGGGACACCCGCGGCCCTGGCGGGTTGCCGGCAGATCTGGGACGCAGCCTCGTACTTCGGTGGTGGCCTGACCGTCTCCCGAACCGTGCGGCTGCCCGAGGCGTGCGTGACCGGGATGTTCGTCCTGCTGGCGGCTTCGTTCGGCTACCGGGACCCGCGGGTGGACGCTGCCGCGGAGTGGTTGCTCGAGCAGCAATTGCCGGACGGCGGTTGGAACTGCCGTTCGGTGCGGGACGGATCCACGCACGGCTCGTTCCACACGTCGATCACGGTGCTCGATGCGCTTCTGGTCTATCGGCACCGGAGCGGCGGCGTGCCCGTCGACGCCGCGATGCGCCAAGGTCGTGAGTTCTTCCTGACGCATCACCTGTATCGGTCGCATCGCACCGGGAATGTGGTGAATTCCGCGATGAAGCGCTTCCCCTTCCCTCCGCAGTGGCATTTCGACGTCCTGCGCGGGTTGGAGCATTTCCGCGCCGCAGGACCCGACCGGGACGATCGACTGCAGGACGCCATCGAGGTGGTCCGGCGCGCGCGGAGACCTGATGGGACCTGGCCGGTGTACGCCCCCTACCCCGGTCAGACCTGGTTCCGGATGGAGCCGCCCGGGCCGAGCAGGTGGGCGACGCTGCGAGCGTTGCGGGTGCTGGAGTGGTGGGACGCGGGTTCCTAGGTGCGGTGGCTGGCGCGTGCGCCTGTGGCGCTGTTCCTTTGTATTGGTGAATCGCCGGTCATTGCGCCGGACGTTTCAGCGGAAAGGTAGCCGCCACGGTGTGACGCTGGTGGAACTGCCGTCGCGCGGCAGTCCCCGTCACCTCCCGGAAATCACGCGACGTCAGCCCAGTGACAGTGCCCGCCACCGCGCCACCGCCGCGGTCCGGTTGGTGACCCCGAGCTTGGCGTTGACGTTCTCCAGGTGCTTGCGGACGGTGCGCTCCGACAGCGCGAGGGCATGTCCGATCCGTTGGTTGGTCCAACCCTTCTCGACCAATGCCAGCACTTGCGCCTCCCTGGTGGTCAACGGATCGTCAGGGTTCTGGCCGGCGAACGACTCCTGCAGTTGCCGTGTCGCCCCGTCCCAGGCGGCACGGAAGGCGAGCGCTGCGCCGAGTGGGCCCCGGACGATATCGAGCAGCTCCATTTGAGGAGGCGACACGTCCTGTTCTGACCGATGAACCGCAATGAAGATGGTGTCGCCCGGAGTGGCGACGAGCGGCGCAGCGGCGCCGTAGCGGCCGTCGTTATGCCCGTGGAAGTAGTACCAGACGTCAGTGTCCCAGAACGCCCGCATCTCGACCTTGTCGCTCAATCGTTGAGTTCCGTAAACGGGTCCAGTCCGGGCGCTACAGGATGGGATGCCGAGCGATGCGCTTGATCGCCTCGCGGTTGAATTCCATCGGGTATGGCGGACCGTCCGCAAGGGTGACCTGAACTTCGAGCTCGCCAATCGGTGCCACGTTGACAACGGTGATCCCTACCTCGGGGTCACCGCCAAGCACGCGACAAACGCCCTGGGCCAATTCCTCCGCGTAGTCCTCTCCGCGCACCGCCCGACGGGCGCATTCCAGACTGAGTCGGAGCATGTCGTCTTCCCGCATCGCGCCTCCCCGATGGCTTGCCGAATTATCAAACGACAGGCGAGTTTCGTCCATTACCACACCGTTTGGTGCAGCACCAGTGGCGGAACCGCCACTCTGCGTCCCGCCGTAAATCGGCCATCTTGGTTGTGCACTGCGCCGAAGGCTGACGAGCCACACCGGAAATGGTTTCCGACGCAATCAAGGAGTCCCGATGAGGGTACGCACGACGGTGGGTCTTGCAATGATCACCATCGGGCTGCTGCTGTTACCGGCGGCTCCGGCGTTCGGCGCCGGTCCGAGAGTTCTGGTGGTGGACGACGACGGCGTTCAGTGCCCCGGCGCTGTCTACACATCGATCCAGCCGGCGCTCCACGCCGCGCGGGACGGCGACACGGTTCGAGTCTGCGGAGGGGATTACTCGAACACCGGCCCGTTGATCGTCGACCGACGCATCCGTCTGGCCGCGCAGATACCCGCCGCGCCCGCCGTCGACTGTCTCGCCGAGGACGTGACGTACCCGCCGACGCTGAGCGTCATCCGCAGCGAGATGAAGGTGACGGCATCGGACGTCACCATCGACGGCGTCGTGGTCATCGCGGGAGACGAGCCGGATGCCGGGATCTTTCTGATCGACACGGAATCGGGCTATCGCATCAGTCGCAATGTGGTGGACAACACAGGTTTCGGCATCGAGGTCGAGAACAGCGGCGCTCAACCCGCCATTGTGGAGAACAACTGTGTTCGCAACGCGCGCTTTGTTGGCATCGCGTCACAAGACGGCGAACTGCGCAATGCCGTGGTCCGCGACAACATCACGGTCGGCGGGCTGTTCGGGTTCGCGGCCCTGACCCCGGAGGTTCGATCCCGGGTTTCCATCACGGGGAACACCTCTCGACGAGATGTTGTCGCGATCGGTCTGTCGAGCAGCGTCAATACCGACATCACGAACAACAACAGTGACTCGACCGGAGCGCGCAACGTCAATCCCTCGCCAGGCGGCATGATCATCGGCAGCGCCAACGTCGGCCTCGTCATCATGAACAACACGATCACCGGGGAACGAGGTGGCCCGATCTACTTCCAACGCGGCTTCTTCGGTGACAATGGATCTGCGTCCAACGTAGGATTGCTGGTGTCGGGCAATCGTGTGCAGAAGGTGAATGGTCTTGGCATTCGGATACCGCCGACCACAGTCCCCGCCCAAGGCAATGTTTCCCGGTCGCTGTTCCTGAGCAACACGGTGCAGAACAATGTGCAGGTCGGCTTCACCGTCGGAGACGGCAGCGACAACAATGTGTTGATCGCCAATACGGTGAGCGGCAACGCCGGGGGGATCGCTCTGAATGGAGCTGTGAAAACAGTTGTCCTGGCGAATACGATGACCGACAACACCCCGCTCGACGCACGAGACGCCGAGCCCTCGCAGAACCTGTGGCTCGCCAATCGCTGTGTCGTTGCCGATCCGGCCACGTTGTGCGACAACGACCCGACCGGCGCCCGTAGCCCGCTGGGTCAGTCACGAGGCCTCACGCCGCAACGGGCATTGCAGACCCGGCCGGACGTCGACGAGAGCCGGTGGCCGTGCCTTCGGGTGGGCGTGCCCGATATGGATCCGACCAGAGGCTTCAGGTGGGCGACAACGACCGTCGTCGCGCCGGACGCCCCTGACGGCACGACCTGCACCTGAGGCGATCTCGGAAAGGAATGCTGATGAGTACCCGCGCCTACCGACCCCGGTCAATGGCTGCAGCCGCGGCGGCAGCAACGTTCTCCTTGGTCGCCGCCTTCTCCGTCGCGACGTTGGCGAACGCGTCCAGCCCTGGTGCCGCCAGCGCGACAGCCGTGGCCGGGAAACCGAGACCGACGAGCGTGAAACCCACCACGTCGAGGATGCCGACCAGCACCACTGCAAGTCGAACGACGTCGACCAGCCCGCCGGCACGAACAACGACGTCGGCTCCACCGACGAGCACGGCGACGAAACCCGCCCCGGCACCGACGTCCACCACCGCCTCGCCGTCGACGGGCAGCCCATGTGTCACGGTCTCCTACTGGGAGTTCGACCCGCTCGACGGGTGGATTCTGGTGACCATCACGACCGTCGCGCCCTCGGCGCCCCCGGGGACCTTCTGCGGAGCGTGAACTTCCTCCGTTGTCCGGTCACCGACGAAACCTTGGACTGACGTTTCCGCGGTCTCGCTTGTTCGGTGGCGCCCGCTGCGGGTGTCGGCCGAACACCGCTTGTCGGAATCAATTCTTGAGCGGCCGGTACGGGTTTACCGCTCCGGAGATGCACGAGGTGGCGGTCGTCATCCGCTACACCCGCCGGATCGGCACTTCGGCCGCATGGAAGCGTTTGACCCCTCACCTCACCCGGCGGGTGAGAGCAGACCCGACCTCGTCGATCAGTCGGCCCGGACGAGCGCTGCTGGATCTTGCCGCGAGTGCAAACCGTGCGCACAGACGTTCAGCTCAGCAACGCGCAGATGTCGGTTGCCCTGCCGCTCGTCCTCAGGACCGTGAAGTTGGATGCGCTGTCCGTGAGGTACACGACCTGCCCGACGTACAGAGTGGTCGAGGGCCCCGCAGGAACGTCGGTCGGGAACAAGAAAATGACGACATGACCGCCGGTTGTGACGGTGGCTGTCCCATCGGGGTTATAGACCGTGCGCATGACGGCGCCGTTCGCCTTGAGTTGGAACTCCTTGTGCGAAGCGGTGTTGATGAACGTCGATGATGAGCCCGTTCCAGCCACCAGCGTTCGGACGACGTTGCCCTGCCGGTCGCGGAATTCTCGTGTGACCTTCGAGGTGCCACTGATTTCTACAGTCAGCGGGAAGGCGCAGGCGGTGCCCGCAGGGAATACCAAGGGGGCGTTCTGCGGGTCTGCTGCGGCCGAGGGTCCGACCAGTCCCGCCATCCCGATCAGGAATGCCGCGCCCGTACACAGCACTCGCGTGAGCAGTGATATCCGCATGGCCATCTCCTTTGATCGCCGAATCGGGTGGCACCCCGATGAATTTCATTCATTCAGCGCGGGCTCAAGGTGTCAACCACCAAAAGGGCCGAAAGTGGTGGCGGGCAGAACCATCTCAAGGCTGCGGTTGGCGTCGCGAGCGCATGACTCGCCGACACTGTTCAAGGCTTCAAGTCCTGGTCACCTTCAGCTCAGCAGCGCGCAAATGTCCGTGGTCCGGCCGCCGAACTTCAACACCGTGAAGTTCTCGTCCTGATCCGTGCGGTACACCAGTGAGCCCACGTACAGCTTGGTCGATGGGCCGGCGGGGTAGTCGGTGGGGAACAGGATGATGACGTTGTGACCACCGGTGGAAACGATGGACGAGCCGTCGGGGTACTGGGTTGTTCGCAACACCGATCCACTGGCCTTCACCGTCACGGAGGGCGCTTGATCGGTCGACACCGTCGCCGACGCGCCGGTGTCCAGATTGGTGAACTTCAGCGTGCGGCCGCGGCCGGCCGTCAGGATTTTGCCGGTCGGCGGCAGCGACGTCTCGACCATCCCATCGACTGCGCCGGAGGCCTCGATTCCGAGCGCGAAGGTGCACGCCTGACCCGCTGGGTAACTGGGGAGGTCCTCCGCGACTGCCGGGGCTGCGACGGCCACCGAACCGGCCAGAACCAGAGTCGCCGTCATGAACCCTCTGAGCGCTGATGTCATACGCACAACGAACCTCCCGCGGTTGAGGTCATCCGGACAAAGCGCCCGAACCGTACCGGGGTCGACTTGCTTCCGAGGTGTGACACACCGATGAAGAGCTGTCACTCTGGGTGATACCGCGGCGGGCTGCTCCTGTGAATCCAGCGCCGTCTCGCCCACCGCCCTATCGGCAGGCCCTTTGTGTCGGTGTCAGCGGTGCGGGCGACGGCGGCGCCACCTCGCGGGTCGACATACACAATGGCGAAGCCCCGCACGACGTCCGGAACGAACCCCCGTGCGCACCCGCCAGGTGGTACGGGCGGTTCGAGTCCCCACCCGCTGGTGCGCCCGACGGCGGGAAGCGCGGATCCGCGGAAACGTCGATCCGGGGCAGCGAGCCGGGACTGCTCGGGGACCGCCGTAGGATCGCCGGGTCCCTCCGTCCCCTGCCAGAGGAATCCTCGTGCTCCGCGATCGAAATGCCGGCTCCCTGCGTCCCACCGACGACGGGGCCACCGTCACTCTGGCCGGGTGGGTGGCCCGCCGCCGCGATCACGGTGGCGTCATCTTCATCGATCTGCGGGATGCGTCCGGTGTGGCTCAGGTCGTCTTCCACTCCGGTGACGTACTCGCCGCCGCGCACGCGCTGCGGAGCGAATTCTGTGTGCGGGTGACCGGGACCGTGGCGATCCGCCCGGCCGGCAACGAGAACCCCGACCTGCCCACCGGGGCCATCGAGGTGGAGGCCACGGAGTTGGAGGTGCTGTCCGAGTCGGCGCCGCTGCCGTTCCAGATCGATGACTCCATCGCCGTCGGCGAGGAGACCCGACTGAAGTACCGCTACCTCGACCTGCGGCGGAACGGTCCGGCCGCGGCGATGCGGCTGCGCGCAGCGGTCAACCGCGCGGCCCGCGCAGTGCTGGACGACCGCGAGTTCGTCGAGATCGAGACCCCGACGCTGACCCGCTCCACCCCCGAGGGCGCCAGGGACTTCCTGGTTCCCGCCCGGCTGCGGCCCGGCTCGTGGTACGCCCTGCCGCAGTCACCACAGCTGTTCAAGCAGCTGCTGATGGTCGCCGGGATGGAGCGGTACTACCAGATCGCCCGCTGTTACCGGGACGAGGACTTCCGCGCCGACCGGCAGCCCGAATTCACCCAGCTCGACGTGGAGATGTCGTTCGTCGACCAGGACGACGTGATCGCGGTCGCCCAGGATGTGCTCGTCTCCCTGTGGCGGCTGATCGGCCACGAGATCAGCACCCCGATCCCGCGGATCACATTCACCGACGCGATGAACCGCTACGGGTCGGACAAGCCGGACCTGCGGTTCGACCTCGAGATCACGGAGCTGACCGAGTATTTCGCAGCCACTCCGTTCCGCGTCTTCCAGGCGCCGTACGTCGGCGCCGTGGTGCAGAAGGGCGGGGCCGCCACCCCGCGGCGCGGCTTCGACGCGTGGCAGGAGTGGGCCAAACAGCGCGGAGCACGTGGGCTCGCCTATGTCACGATCGCCGAGGACGGCACCCTCGGTGGCCCGGTCGCGAAGAACATCGCCGAGGACGAGCGTGCCGGTTTGGCCAAGGTCGTCGGCGCCGAACCGGGTGACGCGGTCTTCTTCGCCGCCGGCGCGCGGCGGTCGAGTCAGGAGTTGCTCGGCGCGGCGCGGGTGGAGATCGGTCGCCGCGGGGGGTTGATCGACGAGAACGCGTGGGCGTTCTGCTGGGTGGTCGACGCGCCGCTGTTCGAGCGGGTCGACGAGACCGATGACGTGTCCGTCGGCGGCGCCGGCAGCACCTGGACCGCGGTGCACCATGCGTTCACCTCGCCCAAGCCCGAATCGCTCGAGACCTTCGACACCGATCCCGGTTCCGCGCTGGCCTACGCGTACGACATCGTCTGCAACGGCAACGAGATCGGCGGTGGCTCCATCCGTATCCACCGCGAGGACATCCAGCGGCGGGTGTTCGCCGTGATGGGCCTGACCGACGACGAAGCACGGGAGAAGTTCGGGTTTCTGCTCGACGCGTTCTCCTTCGGTGCGCCGCCGCACGGCGGCATCGCCTTCGGCTGGGACCGCATCGTCATGCTGCTCGCCGGTGCCACGTCGCTGCGCGAGGTGATCGCCTTCCCGAAGTCCGGCGGCGGGTTCGACCCACTGACCCAGGCGCCGGCGCCGATCACGGCGCAGCAGCGCAAGGAGGCGGGCGTCGACGCGCAGCCCGTCAAGCCGCAGGTTGATGGCTGACGGCTGACCGGCTGACCGGCCGGACCCACCCGGCGGCTGACCGGCCGGACCCACCCGGCGGCCGACCCACCCGGCGGCCGACCCACCCGGCGGCCGACCCACCCGGCCCGGCTGACGGCGACCGGGCGCAGCAGCGCCCGGTACCGTCCCGCCCCATGCTGCACGTACGACTGCTGGTCCCGCCCGACCTCACGGCGCAGGTGCTGGCCCTGCTCGACAGCAATGTCGGCGTGGCCAACGTCAGCGTCGTCCGCGGTGCCGGACGGTCGCCCGCCGGTGACCTCGTCGAGCTGAACGCGGCCCGCGAGGTCGGCGACGACCTGCTCGACGAGCTGAGTGCCATGCACCTCGACGAGCGCGGTGCCATCTCGGTGGAGCAGATCGACATCGCCGTCTCCCGCGCCTCGCAGGAGGCGATGGACCGCGCACCTGGTCACGCCAGCGATGCGGTGATCTGGGAGGAGGTGGAGACGCGGACCGGGGACGACGCCGCGCTGACCGGGACCTTCCTCACGTTCCTGACCATCGCCACCCTGCTGGCCGGCATCGGCGTCATCACCGATTCCGCGGTGACCGTGGTCGGCGCGATGGTGCTGGGCCCGGAGTTCGGGCCGCTCGCCGCGATCGCCGTGGGTCTGGTCCGCCGGCAGGGCGGCCTGGCCCGGCGCGGGGTCATCGCCCTCGCGGTCGGCTTCCCGCTCGCCATGATCATCACCGCGCTGGCCACCTGGCTCGCCGCCGGGACCGGACTGGCGTCCAGCCAACTGGTCGAGCTCAGTACCCAGACCGAGTTCATCTACAAGCCCGGTGTGCTCTCGCTCGTCGTCGCATTGCTCGCCGGCGCCGCCGGCATGCTGTCGCTGACCAGCCGCAACTCCGCCGCGCTCGTCGGCGTGTTCATCTCGGTCACCACGGTCCCGGCCGCCGGGTACGTCGCCGTGGCCGCGGTGCTGGGGGAGTGGTCGCAGGTGCTGGGGTCCTCGGTGCAGTTGGTGGTCAATCTGTTCGGCATCGTGCTGTCCGCCTGCGTCCTGCTGGTGATCCGGCAATGGATTCACAACCGCCGGCCGCCGGACCCGGCGACGGACCGGAACCGGTGGCGGCGCAGCGGTTTTCCCGGCTGAACGGTGACCGGCTGACAGATCCCGGGGCTCACCGTCCCGGGCGGGATCAGCCTCCGGCGCGCAGCGCGGCCCACAGCAGGCCGATGTTGACCAGGAGCGCCATCGCCCCACAGATGCCGTACACCAGCAGGGCGGTGCGCCGGGCACCGGCACCGGCCGCGGCTTGCTCGGCATCCCACGCCGTCACCGACAGCGGGGTGGCGACCAGCCTGTCCGCGCCCGGCGCGGGCCGGACCCGGCCGCTGGTCACGACGAGGTCGCCGAGCACGGTGACCTGCGCACCGACGGGCATCACGTATTCGTCCTGCCGCAGGCCGGTGCCGCTGAGCAGGGCGGTGCCGGCCTGGGCGAGCTTGCCGCCGGTGGCCGGGCGGCGCGGCGCACTGGTGGAGCGGGCGAACCAGCCGCCGACGTGCGCGACGTCGGTCATCGACAGCCGGACCGAGCCGGTGCCGTCGGTGATCACGACGTCGCCTTCGCTGGTCAGTTCGCTGACCTTCTCCCACTGCACGCTGTTCGAGTACAGCTCGGTCACGCCCTGCTTCCGCCGGAACGACTGCAGCCGGTACCACGCGCAGGTCTCCCGGCTCAGGGGCGCGGTGTACGGGCCGTCCGGGCCGGCGCCGACCACGCCGGTGATGGCGAGACCGGCGGTGCCCGACGACCGTGCGGTCATTGCGGCAGTGGACCGCACGGCAGTGGACCGCACGGCAGTGGACGACGCCGCAGTGCACGACGGAGCCTGCGGCAGCCGGCGGATGGTGGTCGGTGCTCCGGTCCGCACCTTCGGGCGCAGCCGGCGCAGGATCCAGCGCAGCAGCAGGCACAGTCCCAAGAGTGTGGCGTCCATGATCGCGAGCGCGGCCAGCAGCACGGTCGAGGAGGCTCCGGTGGACATGGCGGCGGCGGCGAAAAGGCTCACGGGCACGGGAGGCGGACCGGCCCGGGGCAGATACCTCGTCCGGGCGAATGTCCGGTTCACGCGCGGCCGGCGAACCAAGCCGGAAACACGGGCTGCATAGAGTGTGCGACCAACGACGTCGTCGACCGCACGGTGCACCGCGCACCGTCCGACGGCGTGCACGGGGAAGGAGCACGGTGGCAATCGACCGTCGGCTCCTGCCCGTCCCCTCCCGGGTGTCGGCCGGGTGAGCGCCTCCGAACTGCCGGTGCTGCTGCCACCCGGTGGGCACGACGGCCCGTCGGAGACCCCGCCGCTGCTCCAGGCGTACCTGCGACGTTCCGGCGGACCGTCCGCCGCGTCGGCCGCCAACGGCGCCGGTACCGATCGCGGTTGGGACGAGATGACCGGCCCGGACGGCGCCTTGCTGGCCGGTTGGTCCGAGCTGGCCGCCGAGCTCGACTCGATCGGTTCAACCGGCCTGGCCACCCTGACGGACCGGGTCGAACGGCTGCTCGAGGACGACGGGGTGACGTACACGCCCGTCACCGGCGATCGGGACGCGCCACCCGCGCCGCCCGAGCCGTGGCGGCTGGACCCGCTGCCGGTCGTACTGCAGGAGGCGGAGTGGGCCCGGCTGGCCGCCGGGCTGATCCAGCGCTCCACCCTGCTCGACCACGTTCTCACCGACCTGTACGGGCCCGGGCGGCTGGTCGCCAATGGGCTGATCCCGCCCGAACTCGTCTTCCAGCACCCAAACTACCTGCGTCCCGCCCACGGCATCCGGATCCCCGGCGCGCACCAGTTGTTCTTCCACGCGGTCGACATCTCCCGCGGACGGTCCGGCGAGTTCGAGGCCATCGGCGACCGCACGCAGGCGCCGTCCGGTGCCGGGTATGCGATGGCCGACCGGCGGGTGATCTCCCGCGTGCTGCCGGACGTGTTCCGGCGCACCGCCCCCCGCGGGCTCGCCGCCTTCTTCCACACCATGCGGTCGGCGCTGGCCTCCGTCGCGCCCAACGAGGCCGAGGACCCGCGGGTTGTCGTGCTGACCCCGGGCACCCATTCGGAGACGGCCTTCGACCAGGCGATGCTCGCGTCGCTGCTCGGCGTCCCGCTGGTGGAGAATGCGGATCTGACCATCCGCCGTGGCCGGCTCTGGATGCGGTCGATGGGCCGGCTGGAACCGGTCGACGTCGTGGTCCGGCGAGTCGACGCGGCCTGGTCGGACCCGCTCGATCTCACACCAGCGTCCCGGCTCGGCGTGGTCGGGCTGACCGAGGCGTGCCGGCGGGGCACCGTCACGGTGGTCAACACGCTCGGCAGCGGCGTGCTGGAGAACCCCGGCTTGGCCCCGTTCCTGCCGCAACTCGCCCGCGCCGTGCTCGGTGAGACGCTGAAGCTGCCGTCGCTGCCGACGTTCTGGTGCGGCACCCCGGCCGACCTGTCGCACGTGCTGGCGCACTTCGACGAGATGATGCTGCGGCCCGCCGGCCCCGGCCGGTCGGTGTTCCCGGCGTTGATGACGCGTGCCGAACGGGAGACCTGGCGGTGCCGGGTCGCCGCCGAGCCCACCTCCTGGGTCGGCCAGGTCGCCGGCCCGTTCTCAGAGGCGCCGATGGCGGCCGGTGATGGGCTGGCTCCCGGCCAGGTCAGCATGCGGTTGTTCACCGTGGCGCACGGTTCCGGGTACGTGGCGATGCCCGGCTCGCTCGGCCGGGTGCAGCAGACTCACCCCGCGGGTGGCCGGGTAGGGACCAGCGTCGCCAAGGACGTCTGGGTGCGGTCGGGCCGCGCCGACAGCGGGGACCGGATGGACGGCCGGGTCTGGCTGTACGAGGGTCCGCTGGTCGCCCCGGAACGACCGGAGGCCGCTTCGTCGCCCCGCGTGCTCGAGGACATGTTCTGGCTCGGCCGGTACGCCGAACGAGCCGAGGACCTGACCAGGCTCCTCACCGTCACCCGCGAACGGGTCGACGAGTTCCGGTTCCGACCCGAACATCCCGGTGCCGGCTGCGTGCGGGTGCTGTTGTCCGCCGTCACCGAGGTATCGGGAACGCCTGCACCGGTGCACGGTGCCGAACCGCTGCCGTGGATCCAGCGCCTGATGGTCGATGCCGCCATCGAAGGCACTGTCGCGCAATCGCTCTCGGGCCTGCGCGAGGCCGCCCGCGCGGTCCGGGACCAGCTGTCCGGTGACACCTGGATGGTGCTCGGCGCCACCGACCGGGCGATCGCCGAACTCGCCGACGCGCCCGGTGACGGCGGCGGATTGACGCTGTCCACAACTCAGGCCGCCGTACTGTCCAGCATGTTGGCGCTGTCCGGCCTGGCCAGCGAGAACATGGTGCGCGACCCCGGCTGGTACCTCCTCGACGTCGGCCGCCGGCTGGAACGGGCGCAGCAACTCACCACGCTGCTGCGGGCCACACTTACCCGGGCGCACTCGTCCGCGGTGGACTCGCTGGTCGTGGAATCCGTGCTGGCCGCGGCCGAGTCCGGGGTCACCTACCGGCGCCGGTACCGCGGCCGGATCCAGATCGCGACGATGTTGGAACTCCTGCTGCTCGACGCCGACAACCCGCGGTCGTTGGCCTACCAGGTGCACCAGGCCCGGCTCGGGCTGCGGGCGCTGCCGCACTCGTCGGGCACGTCCCGCCCGCAACGCCGGCTCGAGGACCTGGAGGGCAGGCTGCGTCGCGCTCGACCGGCCGACCTCGTGACGGTCGACGCGCTTGGCCGGCTGCCGGAGCTGCGCGAGCTGCTCGACACCGTGTACGACGCGCTCCGCGGGATCGCCGAAGCGGTGGAGGCACAACACTTCTGGCATCCGGCGCCGATGCAGGCCCTGCACGCCGATCCGTTCGTCGGGAACCGCCAGGACGGGCGGGGCGGGTCATGACGCGCCGCTACCGCATCGAGCACAGCACTGTCTACCGGTACTCCGACGAGGTCGGCACCTCGTTCGGCCGCGGGTACCTGCGACCCCGGGAGACACCGGGTCAGCGGTGCCTGCAGCACAACCTGACCGTCCACCCGGAACCGTCGGACCTCGCGCACGGCGAGGACGTCTACGGCAACGCGCACTGCTACTTCCACGTCACCGACGGGCACACCGAGTTGCGGGTGGTCGGCCGTTCCGACGTGGAGGTGACACCGCCGGTGCACGACCCCGGGACCACCTCTCTCCCGTGGGAGCGGGCCCGTCCGGCGGGTGTGGACCCGTCCGCGGTGGAGTTCACCCTGCCGTCGCCGCTGGTCAGCCTGCCGCAGCAGGTCCGCGAGTACGCGGAGGTCTCCTTTGCGCCCGGTCGGCCGATCCTGGACGCGGTGACCGAGTTGACCACCCGGATCCACACCGAGTTCACCTACCGCTTCGGCGCGACATCGGTGTCCTCGACAGTGGTGGACGTGCTGGCGTCACGGGCCGGCGTCTGCCAGGACTTCGCGCACCTGGCCGCCGCGTGCCTGCGCTCGCAGGGCCTGGCCTGCCGGTACGTCTCCGGGTACCTCGCCACCACCCCGGCGCCCGGCCGGGAACGCGTGGTGGGCGCCGACGCCAGCCACGCCTGGGCCGAGGTCCGGCTGGCCGACGGCAGCTGGCTCGGCTTCGACCCCACCAACGACACCCTCGCCGACGAGCGGTACACCGTGCTGGCCTGGGGACGGGACTACGACGACGTGCCTCCGCTGCGCGGCGTCATCTACACCGACGCCAAGAGCCGGACGATGGACGTGTCGGTGGACGTCGCGCCGCTGGAGTCCTGAACCACCGACCGTCCGACTGCCGGCATCGGGGGCGATCGCGCGAGGGTGCTGCTGTGACCGCGCACGCGTTTCGTGGCCGCGGACATCGGGCACCAAGATGCAGTACGTCGACACCGCAGTACACGCAGATTGCACGACAGACGTAGTACATGGACACCGCAGTACATCGACACCGCAGTACATCGACACCGCAGTACATCGACACCGCAGTACATCGACAGAGCGGTCGGTGACGACACCGCTCGGCCGCCCCTCATGTCAGCCTCGCCTCGACGCCGTCGTGCCCCGGTCCCGGGCGAGGCCACACCCCGAACTGCCAAAGGATCCTTCATGCGTGACTTCGCCTGCCCGGAATGCGGTCAGCGACTGGCCTTCGAGAACTCGCGGTGCCTGTCCTGTGGCAACGCGATCGGGTTCGACCCGGTGCTCCGCGAGTTCGCGGTAGTGGGGCAGGACGGTGTCACCCCGTCGGCGCCGGCCCAGGTGATCTGCGCCAACCAGCACGTCGCCGGCTGCAACTGGCTGGTGCCGGCGGGCGGCGCCGCGCTGTGCCGGTCCTGTTCGTTGACCCGGACACGCCCCGCGGACGGTGATCCCGCCCTGTCGGCGTTCGCCGAGGCCGAGGCCGCCAAGCGCCGCCTGGTCGTCGAGTTGGTCGATCTCGGCTTGCCGATCAGGGACCGGGTCCAGGACCCCCGGCAGGGCCTGACCTTCGATCTGCTCTCCAGTTCCCAGGAACCGGTGATCACCGGGCACGCCGACGGGGTGATCACCCTGGATCTTGCCGAGGGCGACGATGTTCACCGGGAACAGTTGCGGGTGTCGATGGAGGAGCCGTACCGGACGCTGCTCGGGCACTTCCGGCACGAGACCGGCCACTACTACTTCATGGTGCTCGCTGAGTCCGGGCCGGCCCGGGAGGAATTCGAGCGGCTGTTCGGCGACCCCGACGCCGACTACCAGGCGGCGCTGGACCGGCACTACTCGCAGGGCGCCCCGGCCGGTTGGGAGCAGGACTACGTTTCTTCCTACGCCACCATGCACCCCGCCGAGGATTGGGCGGAAACCTTCGCCCACTATCTGCACATCCGCGACACCATCGACACCGCAGCGGCTTTCGGTTTCGCGCCGTCGGGTGCGACGGCCACCCAGCCGCTGGCCGGCAACGCCGGATTCGATCGCATGATCGCCCTGTGGCTGCCGCTGGTCTGGTCCCTGAACATGATCAACCGGTCGATGGGGCACCGGGATCTGTACCCGTTCGTGCTGCCGCCGGCCGTGCTGGAGAAGATGCGGCTGGTGCACCGGCTGGTCGCCGCCAGCAACGCACCGGCGGACGTCAACGCGACCGTCTGAGCCATTGTCCCGTGCGGATCAGGGCAGCGGGACCGCCGTCCCGGACACCGCGATACCACCCGTGCCGGCGGGGATCTCGACGGTCAGCATCCCCGGCCGGCCGACATGCCGGCCCTGGCGCACCGTGATCGTCGCCGGCGGCTGCACCAGCCGCAGCGCACGCAGGTACCCGCCGAGCGCGGCGGCCGCCGACCCGGTCGCCGGGTCCTCCCGGACCCCGCCCGGAGGGAACGGGTTGCGGGCCTCGAACTCCGTCGGCGCCGTCCTGGTCACGACGGCAACCGTTGCGCCCCAGCCCTGTTCGGCCATCAACGCCGCCAGCGCCTCCTGGTCGTGGTCGAGGCCGTCCAACACGTCGAGCGGCACACCGACGATCGGGTGGTGGTTGCCGGAGTACGACACCCTGACGGGCAGGTCCGGGACCAGGTCCGCCGCCGCCAGCCGCAGCGCGGCCAGCAACCGGGCGGTGACGTCGTCGGGAATCTCGCTGACCGCCGGCGGCACGCTGACCAGCGTCGCGATGATCCCGTTCTCGCCGGCCGCGGTGGTGACCTCGATCGGCCCGGCCATCGAGTCCAGGGTGAGCCGACCGGGGCCGGTGCGCTCGGCCCGCGCCACTGCGGCCGCGATGGTCGCGTGCCCGCAGAACGCGACCTCGGCGATCGGGGCGAAGTACCGGACCCCGGCGGTGTCCGGCCCGGTCGGCGTCACGAACGCGGTCTCCGAGAACCCGACATCGGCGGCGATGCGTTGCATGTCGGCGTCGGACAGGTCACCGGCGTCGAGGACGACACCGGCCGGGTTACCGCCGTCGGGCGTGCGCGAGAACGCCGTGTAGCGCAGGATCTCCACGAGCGGATCGTATTCCGCCGGCCGCACCTTCACGGCACCGCGGTCGACCCTTCGACAGGCCACGCAGGAGGCGCCATGGCATCGACGCCGTCGGACGAGGACCCGGCGCAGCGGCAGTTGTTCGACACCATCGCGTCCACCTACGCCCTGGCGTCCGAGCCGGAACAACGCGCCATGATCACCGAACTTCGGTCACGCCACCTGCGGTCGATCCCGGAGCAGGAGCGGGAGCGGCTGATCGACGACATCCGCACCGCCGTCGGCCGAGACCTGGAGGACGAGCAGGACTTCTGACCGGCCCCGACTGGGCGAAGCGGTCGGCGCCGTCGATGCCCTGTACTACCGTCGTCGCGGTGAGCCCGTCGGAACCAGGTCTGTTCACGGTCGCCGGCACCGCCGAGCCGGCCGGTGCGGCGTCGGTTCCGGGTGGCGCGGCGACATGGTCCCCGGACCGGCCCGTCGACCCGCACGCGCCGCTCGCCGCGAGGATGCGGCCGCGGACCCTGGACGAGGTCGCCGGCCAGGCCCACCTGCTCGGCCCGGGCGCCCCGCTACGCCGGCTGGTGCAGGGCGGTTCACCGTCGTCGATGCTGCTGTACGGCCCGCCCGGCACCGGGAAGACCACGCTCGCGACGCTGGTCGCGGGGTCCACCGGCCGGCACTTCGCCCAACTCTCCGCGGTGTCCGCCGGGGTCAAGGAGGTCCGCGCCGTCATTGCCGACGCCGCCGCGCGGCTCCGGTCGACCGGCGAGCAGACGGTGCTGTTCATCGACGAGGTGCACCGGTTCTCCCGCACCCAGCAGGACTCGTTGCTCGGCGCAGTCGAGGACCGCACCATCGTGCTGATCGCCGCGACCACGGAGAACCCGTTCTTCTCGGTGGTGTCCCCGTTGCTCTCCCGCTCCCTTGTCCTGCAACTCCAGCCGCTGACCGACGCCGAGGTCGCATCCCTGGTGGACCGGGCGGTGAGCGACCCGCGGGGTCTGGCCGGCGCGTTCACCATCACCGACGAGGCCCGGGCGCACCTGGTCGCGCTCGCCGGAGGCGACGCCCGCCGCGCGCTGACCGCGCTGGAGGCGGCCGCCGACTCGGTCGGCGAGCTCGCAGATGCGGGCGGCGGTGACGCGGGTGATGACGGGTCCGGTGGCGGTGTGGCCGGTGATTCCGGCACCGGCACCGGCACCGGCACCGGCGGCGGCACCGGGCAGTCGGGCGGCGTCATCGACCTCGCCGCCGTCGAGCGGGCGGTGAACCGGGCCGCCGTCCGCTACGACCGCTCCGGCGACCAGCACTACGACGTCACCAGCGCGTTCATCAAGTCGATCAGGGGCAGCGACGTCGACGCCGCGTTGCACTACCTCGCCCGGATGATCGAGGCTGGGGAGGACCCGCGGTTCATCGCCCGCCGGCTGATGATCCACGCTTCCGAGGACGTCGGGATGGCGGACCCCACCGCGCTGCCGTTGACCGTTGCCGCCGCCCAGGTGGTGCAGCTGGTCGGCCTGCCCGAGGCCCGGATCGCCCTGGCGCAGGCAACCATCCACCTGGCCACCGCACCGAAATCGAACGCCGTCATTCGGGCGATCGACGCGGCAATGGCCGACGTCCGGGACGGCAGGGCCGGGTCGGTGCCGCCGCCGCTACGGGACGGCCACTACCCGGGTGCGGCGAAGCTGGGCAATGCGCAGGCGTACATCTACCCCCACGACCGGCCGGGAGCCGTTGCGGCGCAGCAGTACCCGCCGGACGAGCTGGTCGGCCGCAACTACTACAGCCCGACCGGCTACGGCGCCGAACGCACGCTCTCGGAGAGGGTGCCCAGGTTGCGCAGGACCGTTCGCGGGGAACCCGATCAGGGATGACGGCGCTGCGGGCTGTGACCCGCACCGTCGAGCGGGCATCGACCGGATGTCGATGCCCGGATGTCGACCGGGCACGGCCGACCATGAGGAAGAGGTGTCAGGGTGAGCGGAGCAGGCAGGATCAAGGCGGTACAGGTCGCGCGAACCGGCGGCCCGGACGTGCTGGAGTACACCGAGATTGCCGGCGGTGAGCCAGGTCCCGGCGAGGTCGCGGTGCAGGTGGCCGCCGCGGGCGTCAACTTCATCGACATCTACCACCGCGAGGGCGTCTACCCGCTGCCGTTGCCGACGGTGCTCGGCCGGGAGGGTGCCGGCCGGGTGATCGCCCTCGGCCCGGACGTCGACGGAGTTGCCGTCGGGGACCGCGTCGCCTGGTTGTCGGTACAGGGGTCCTACGCCGAGGAGATCGTCGCCCCCGCCGACAAGCTGATCCCGGTGCCGCCCGCGGTGTCCGACGAGCAGGCCGGGGCGCTGGTGCTGCAGGGCATGACGGCGCACGCCCTCGCCACGGACGTCTATCCGATCGCACAGGGCGACACCGTGCTGATCCATGCCGGCGCCGGCGGTGTCGGCCTGCTGCTGACCCAGATCGCAAAGATCAAGGGCGCCAGGGTGATCAGCACCGTGTCGACGCCGGAGAAGGCGGCGCTGTCCCGCGGCGCCGGCGCCGACGAGGTGCTCGTCGGGTACGACGACGTGCCCGGCACGGTCCGCGGACTGACCGACGGCGTCGGGGTGCAGGCGGTCTATGACGGGGTCGGCGCCGCCACCTTTGACGGGTCGCTGGACTCGCTCGCGATCCGCGGGATGATGGTGCTGTTCGGCGGCGCGAGCGGGCAGGTCCCGCCGTTCGACATCCAACGGCTCAACCGTGGCGGGTCGCTGAAGCTGACCCGGCCGACCGTCGACCACTTCGTCCGGGACCGTCGGGAACTGATGGGCAGGGCCGACGATCTGTTCGGGTGGGTCGCCGCCGGGACGCTGCATGTCCGCATCGGCGGCCGGTACCCGCTCGCCGAGGCGGCGCGGGCGCAGGAGGATCTCGCCGCCCGGCGGACCACCGGCAAGTTGGTGCTACTGCCCTGAGCTCGGCGGCCATTCGTCGGCCAGCAAGCCGAACCACAGGTCGTCGGTCCACTCGCCCTTGATCCAGGTGTGCGAGCGGAGTCGGCCCTCCAGGTGGAAACCGACCCTGGTCAGCAACCGGGCCGACGCCAGGTTGCGGGCGTCGCATTCCGCCGACACCTTGTGCAGGCCGCGCTCGACGAGCAGGTGGTCCAGGACGCGGCGGACTGCCTCGGTGCCATACCCGACTCCCTGGTGCTCGACCGCCAGCGTGAAACCGATATCGGCCTGCTGGCCGTTCTGGTGCAGATGCACGCCCAGATCACCGATCAGCGCGCCGTCCTTGCGCCGCTCGATGCCGTACTGGAACCAGCCCGGCGTCGTCGGATCGCCCTGCACGAGGTCGCGGATCAGTGTCGTGGCGTCGTTGACGGTGTAGGGCGCGGTCCACGGCTGGTAGCGCGCGACGCCGGGGTCGGACCGGTAGGCCGCCATCACCGGTGCGTCGGCCGGTGTCAGGGGCCGCAGGAGCAGGCGGTCGGTCAGCATTGCGAGAGACCTTAACCCGCGGCGGTCGGCCTGGCACTGATCGCTCATCGGTCGCGTCGGGCGCGATGGCGCCCGGTGGGCGCAGCATTGTCGTCAGGGGTGCCCCGACTACCGTGGTGGGGACCCGGACCGGGGCATTGCGGTCGCCGGCGTGGCCGGTGGAACTCAGCTCCGGTGCGCTGCCGCGAACCGCTCGGCGACGGGCCTGACCCCGTCGATCAGGATGCGGTTGAACAGGTCCCGCTCCTCGGTGTTCGGCAGATGCGCGGAACGCTCGAACCAGAAAAGCTCCTTGGACGGCGCGCTCAATGCCTCGAAGTACTCGGCGGAGATCTCCGACGGGACTTCCTTGTCGTGGCGACCCTCGGCGAAGAACACCGGTATCTCCAGTCGCGGAACCTGCTCGAAAAGGTTGACCTTCATCAATTGCGGCCACAGCAGCCGCATCGAGTCGAAGATGCCGCGGAAAAAGTTGGGACGGTCGGCCAGGGTGTACTCGCGTGACACGGCCAGGCCGGCCGATACCGGCCCGAACGCACCGTTGCGGCTGCCGTGAACCTCCCCTCCGAAACGTCCCAGATACCGGCGCTGCGTGATGGTGCTGCGTTGCCAATCGCCGGCGTACGGCGGCGGCCCCATGGAGGTCAGGGCCGCAATGGCCTTGCGGTGACGGTGGTGTCGTGCCTGCTGCAGCGTCCACCGCCAGGACTCGATCTCTTCCCGTGTCATGTCGGCGATCTGCCCGATACCCACGTATGCGGAGAACAGGTGCGGATACCGAGCGACGGCAAGAGTGCCGATCACCGTGCCCCACGAATGACCGACGAGGAGGAGCCGTTCCCGGCCATATTTCGCCAGCAGATGCTCGGATAATTCCCGGACGTCCTCGACGAACCGGTCGATGGTCATCGTCGCCGGATCACCGGCGTGATAAGACTTGCCGGCGCCGCGCTGGTCCCAATTCACGACGGTGAAGAAACGCTCGAGATCGCGAGTGTTCCGGCGGTTGCTCGTCAGCTGCGATGTCCCGGGACCTCCGTGCAGGAACAGCACGATCGGGTTGTCTGCATTTTCCGACCGTTCCAGCACCCATTGGTCGACGCCGCCGATCAGCACAGTCTGCAGAGACGCCACCGCTCGGCCGCCGCCCCGCGTCCGGATGCGCGGCGTCCCTCTCGGCACGGCCGCCCGGACGCCGGCGGCGGTGGCCATGCCGAGGACGCCCGCCGTCACCACCGTCGGCCGGGACAATCCCATTCTGTGACGGGTGTGTGTCTCCATCAGCGTCACTCCTCGGGTGCCACTGTCCCGAACGCGCGTGTTGTCGCACCACCTGCGGTGGTCACCGGTATCGGGGCCGAAGGGCCCTGGGGTGCGCGCCGATACCCGTCCCCAGGGCGCCGTCTCGACTGCCCGGTCGACCGGAGAGACCGTCAGACCAGCCAGGCGGTGGTGTCGGGGCCCAGCGTGCTGTTGTCCGCCAGGTCACCGGATGCCATCAGCAGTTCACCGGGCGGCATCGGCACGGCGGTGGTGCCCATGTTGGACACGACCGTCACGTCACCGTTGCGGTATCCGATGACGTCGGCCGGCAGGCCGGTGGTCCACTCCATCGAGCCGGCACCCAGCTGGAACGCGCGGCGCAGTGCGAGCGCCGCCTGGTACATGGTCAGCGTCGATCCGTCGACGCCCAGCTGCTTGTCCCGCGCCAGTTCGGCGTACTCGGCGGGCTGCGGCAGCCAGGTGTTGCCGGTCGGGCCGAACCCGAGTCCCGGCTTGTCGCCCTCCCACGGCAGCGGCACGCGGCAACCGTCGCGACCCGCCTCGGTGTACTCCGAGCGCCACCAGGTCGGATCCTGACGCAATTCGTCGTCCAGCGAGGTGTGGTCGGGCAGGCCCAGCTCCTCGCCCTGGTACAGGTAGGCCGAACCGGGCAGGCCCAGCATCATCAGGCTCGAGGCCCGCGCCCGGCGCAGCCCCAGCTCGTACTCCGGCTGCCGGTCGCCGGCGCGGATGCCGTTCGGTCGTGGACCGTCCGTGCCCAGCCCCAGTCGCGAGACATGGCGCACCACATCGTGATTCGACAGCACCCAGGTGGTCGGCGCACCGACTGCCTCGTTCGCCGCGATGGACGCGTCGATGGTCCGGCGGAGCGCCGCGGCGTCCCACTCGGTCTCCAGGTAGTCAAAGTTGAATGCCTGGTGCATCTCGTCCGGGCGGACGTACCGGGCCAGCCGGGACAACGGCTGCACCCAGGCCTCGGCCACCAGCATGCGGTCGGGGGTGTAGCTGTCCAGCAGCGCGCGCCACGACCGATACACCTCGTGCACCCGGTCCTGGTCCCACATGGGGCCGGTCTGGAAGAAGCCCTCGGGGTCGGCGTCCGGGCCGTCGTCGACCCGGGGATCGAGGTCGGGCAGTCCCGGCGCCTTGATCAGCGCGTGCGCGACGTCGACCCTGAAGCCGTCGGCGCCGCGGTCGAGCCAGAACTTCAGCACCGACAGGAACTCCTCGCGGACCTCCGGGTTCTCCCAGTCCCAGTCCGGCTGCTTGGTGTCGAACAGGTGCAGGTACCACTGACCGGGAGTGCCGTCCGGGTTGGTGGTACGGGTCCAGGCGGGGCCGCGGAAGCAGGACTCCCAGTTGTTCGGCGGCAGCTCGCCGTTCTCGCCGCGGCCGTCCCGGAAAATGTACCGCGCGCGCTCCGGCGACCCCGGTGCCGCCGCCAAGGCGGCCTGGAACCACGGGTGCTCGTCGGAGGAGTGGTTCGGGACCAGGTCGACGATCACCTTGAGCCCCAGGCTGTGCGCCTTCTCCAGCAGTGCATCGAAGTCGTCGAGGGTGCCGAACACCGGGTCGACGTTGCGGTAATCGGCGACGTCGTAGCCCGCGTCGGCCTGTGGCGAGGTGTAGAAGGGCGAGAGCCAGACGGCGTCCACCCCGAGGTCGGCGAGCGCGTCGAGGCGCTGCGTGACGCCCGGCAGGTCGCCGATGCCGTCCCCATCGGCGTCGGCGAACGACCGCGGGTAGACCTGGTAGACGACGGCGGTGCGCCGCCAGTCGTGCGTCGCCGGCGCTGCCGCTGCCGCCGAGGAGGCGGCGGCAGCTGACACGGTGACGTCACCGGTGTCGAGCGTTGCGGTCAGGTCGGTGAAGACCTCGTTCGCGGTGGTTGCTCCGATGGTCACTCGGGATGAGCCTCTCTGTGGATGGGGGGTGGATCTGTGGGCGGGGCGGGCTGGGTGGGGCGCGGTGCTGACTGGTGCTGCGAGAACGTCGGTGCCGGATCGACGCCTCACCGTGTCGCCCGGGTGAGCGACCGGGGTCGCTGTGTCCCGAGCGCCTGCCGTGTCCCGAGCCGCCTGCCGTCCTGTTCCCGACGGAAGTTGACGCGCCCGGCCTGGGTCGGTTGACCCCTGCGGGTCACCGTGGTGCAGGTCACTCGAATCGATTCGATTTCGTTCAGACTACAAAGCCGGACGCGGTCGGGCAAGTGGCTTGTCGCGTTCGGTGGGGGTAGTTCGAGCGGCGACGGCGGGTCACCTTCTGAGCCGCCGTCCGACCCTGCGCGCGCCGTCCGACCCTGCGCGCGCCGTCCGACCGTGCGCGCCCGTTCCAACCGTGCGCGCCCGTTCCAGCCGTGCGCGCCACGTCCGACCCTGCGCGGCCCCTCTGTGCCGTCCGCCGCCGTGCCGCCAACGTCTGCCGCCGACCCCTGCTGAGGTCAGTGATGGATGGGGCGTGAGCGCAGCCCCTTCTATCTGCCTATCCGTAGACGTATAATCGTCGACGGATAAGGAGGATGGATGGCGCAACGGCGACCCGTGGGCAACCTGCTGGCACTCGCCGTGCTGTCCGTGCTCGCGGAGCGGCCGATGCATCCGTACGAGATGGCCACCGTGATGAAGGAGCGCGGCAAGGACCGCGACATGCGGGTGAAGTTCGGCTCGCTCTACACCGTGGTGCAGAACATGCACCGGCATGGACTGATCGAGGCCGTGGAGACGACCCGGGCGGGCGGCCGGCCGGAGCGGACCGTCTACCGCATCACCGACCTCGGGCGCGCCGAGATGCGGGACTGGGTGAGGGAACTCATCGCCGTCCCCCAGCTCGAGCAGCCCCGGTTCGAGGCGGGTCTGTCGGTGCTCGGTGCACTGGATCCGGACGAGGTCTCTACGCTGCTGCGCCGGCGGTTGACGGCTCTGCGAGCGCAGCTGGAGGCACAACGCGCCGCCCTGGCTGCCGACCGGACCCAGGTTTCCAGGCTGTTCCTACTGGAGAGCGAGTACGACCTGACCGTGCGCGAGGCGGAGATCCGTTGGATCGGGGACCTGCTGCGTGAACTGGATTCCGGATCATTCCCGGACCTCACCCAGTGGCGCGCCTTCCACGCCGCCCAGGACCCGCCGGAGCCTGGTGTGGTCGGTCCTTTTGCGGTCGGCCCTGATCCGGGCGCCTCTGGGGGGCCCACCGGGGAGGGGGCGGCCACGGCGGCGGACACACCGAGTAGCTGAAACGAATGACCCCGGCGGGGTGCTGGCACACCGCCGCCGGGGCACTGCACCCCGAACCGAGCCCGCGTCAGCGCAACCCAGCTCCGAGGGTGGCACCGCAAACGGTAGCTGGTGATCGCGTGACGGGGGGCCGGTTCTCCAAACCCCGAAGGAGAACACATGACCGACACCGGGATCCACCCGATCACCACCGGCAGCGTGACGTCCGCGGACGGCACCACCATCGGCTACCGCAGCGTCGGCAGCGGACCGGGGCTGCTCATCCTGCACGGCGCCATGGAACATTCCGGCAGCCACCTCGACCTGGCCCGGGCGCTGGCCGACGTGGCCACCGTGCACCTGCCGGACCGCCGCGGCCGCGGGCTGAGCGGCCCTTACCGCGCCGATGACGGGCTGGCTCAGGAGGTGCAGGACGTGCAGGCCGTTCTGGCGGCCACCGGGACGCGTCGCCTGTTCGGCATCAGCTCCGGCGGGGTGATCTGCCTGCAGGTGGCCCTCGGCGGGTCGGGACTGGATCGGATCGCCGTCTTCGACCCGGTCCTGGGCGTCGACGGATCGATGAACACCCGGCTCTTCGAACGGTACGACCGCGAGATCGATGCCGGTGACCTCCCGGCCGCACTGGTGACCGGGATGAGTGCCGCGCAGTTGGGCCCGCCGATTTTCCGGTTCCTGCCGCGACCCGTGCTGGAACGGCTGACCCGGTGGGCGATGGTGGCCGACGAGAAGAAGGCGGCACCGGGGGAGCCGACCATGGCAACGCTGGCGCCGAACCTGCGCTACGACTTCCGGGTGGTCGCCGCCGCCGACGGCCGGGCGGCCGAGTTCGCCGCCATCACCGTGCCGGTGTTGCTGCTCGGCGGCGGTCGCAGCCCGGCTTACCTGCACACCGCGCTGGACGCCCTGCAGCGTGTGCTTCCCGACGCGCAGCGGACCGAGTTCGCCGGCCTGGACCACAACGCGACCGGCAACACGGACCGGCGCGGGACGCCGGTGGAGGTGGCGAACCGGCTGCGGGCGTTCTTGGCACTGTGACCCCGGTATCCGGACCGGCAGGCGAGTGCGACCGGACGCGGGCGCGACCAGCGGGCTGAGTCGCTCCGGCCGGGAGTCAGGCGCCGCGAGCCGGAGCGTGCACCCGCACGGCCCACCGAACTGTTGCTTCCGCCGGGCCGATTCAGGCGGTAGGCCCCGTCCGCGCGGTGGTGAATGCTGCCCGGCAGCAGGGCGGCGGCGGCCGCGGAAACCCCTCAGTCCCGCGGCGCGCACCGTCCCGCCCCGCTGGTCGGAGAGAGCCGTGGGGAAGACTCATATGACGCGGCATGGACCGATCACGCGCAGGACTGTTCCCGCAGGAAAGGACATTTCGCCGGACCGTTCGGCTGTGCACTGCCGAAAGAAGAGGCGCAGCCGTCAGCCGGACGCCTGGCAGGTGTTCTCGGCGGTCAGCGGAGTGGGGCAGAAGCTGCCGGTCCAGACGGCCTTCGAGCCGGACTCGCCCACCCGGTACACCTGGAATGTGCCCACGCCTGCCACCGCGATCGCCAGCACCGCGACGACGACGCCGACCCACGGCGCCGGGGCGCGGCCGGTGCGGCGGGTCAGCAACGTCGGGAGTCCCCAGGCCAGCACGGCCACGGCGAACAGTGCGATGACGTAGGGCAGCAGGCTGCCGCCCAGGTCGACGTGCTGATTGATCAACGGCGTGGCCGGCACTCGCGCCTGCAGCCACTCGCCGGCCTCCTCGGCGACCTTGACCGAGCCCAGCGCGACGAGCGCGACCAGCGGGGTGACGATGCCGAGCCGGCGGCGCGCGGCCGGCCAGACGGCCGACAGGACTGTCAGCAACGCGGCCAGCGGGACGAACACCACCACGGCGTGCACCACCAGGATGTGCACCGGTAAACCATTGATCTCCTCGAACATGGGTTGATCATCTCCTTCCGCCGGCCGGGGTCGCTGCAGGCGCACCAGCGCCCCCCGGGCGGCGCCGCTGTCGCGTGCAACACGTGTGCGGGCGGCGTTCGGTTCAGTGCGTCGCCACCGACACCGCACCCGGCCCGGCGGGTACCCTTCCCTCGAACGCCCGCCGGTCGCGGACCGGCGGCACGGCCCGGGTGAGCGCGCGGGCCGCTCGACAGGGACGGCGGCAGAGGCGTGAAGCGGATCTACTACTTCGGCGCAGGCATCGCGCTGGGCGTCGCCGCGACCCGGCGTACCCGTCGGGCGAAGGAAGCCGCCCGAGAGGCGCTCAAGGCCAAGGTCACCCCGTCCGCGATTGCCGCCGACATCGCCGACGCCGTCGCCGAACTGGGGAATGCGGTCGGTGCGTTCGCCGCGGACGTGCGGCAGGGCGCGATCAACCGCAGGGCGAGTTACCGGCCGCTGGTGGACAGCCAGACCGGTGCTGTGATGCTCGTCGGCCCGGAGGCGATCGGCCCGGCCATCCCGGCCCCGGTGGAACCGCGGGCACCCGGTGCCCCGCCTGCCCGTCCGGCACCGCTGCGCCGCGAGCCGACCCGCTCGGCCCGCCGCTCGGCCTGACCCGGGCCGTCCCCGACCCGCCGCATCGGCGCGCGCCCGGACGCCGGTAACCGCTTCCCCACCCGAACTTCCAGCACGTCAGCGAGGACCCATGCAGACCCACGAAATCCGCCGCCGCTTCCTCGGCTACTTCGAAAGGACCGGGCACACCGTGGTCCCGTCGGCATCGCTGGTCAGCGAGGACCCGACGCTGCTGTTCACCGTCGCCGGGATGGTGCCGTTCAAGCCGTACTTCCTGGGTCAGGTGACGCCGCCGTTCCCGCGGGCCACCAGCGTGCAGAAGTGCGTCCGCACGCTGGACATCGAGAACGTCGGGGTGTCCCAGCGGCACAACACCTTCTTCCAGATGGCCGGCAACTTCTCCTTCGGTGACTACTTCAAGGAGGGCGCCATCCGACATGCATGGGCCCTGCTCACCGACTCCCTACAGGACGGCGGGTACGGGCTCGATCCGTCCCGGCTGTGGGTCACGGTGTACGAGACCGACAACGACGCCGCCGAGCTGTGGGAGCGGGTGGCCGGGGTCGCGCCAGAGCGGATCCAGCGCCGCGGGATGGCCGACAACTTCTGGTCGATGGGTGTCGCCGGCCCGTGCGGCCCCTGTTCGGAGATCTACTACGACCGCGGTCCGGAGTACGGGGTGGAGGGCGGCCCGATCGCCGACGAGGACCGGTACCTGGAGATCTGGAACCTCGTGTTCATGCAGGACATGCGCGGGGACTCCGACGGCTCCGGCGTTAAGGACGACTTCCCGATCCTGGGCCCGCTGCCGCAGCAGAACATCGACACCGGGCTCGGCGTCGAACGGCTCGCGTTCCTGCTGCAGGGCGTCGACAACGTCTACGAGACGGACCTTCTCCGGCCGATCATCGGGCGGATGGAGCAGCTGTCCGGACTGACCTACGGACAGCAGCACGACGCCGACGTGCGGATGCGCATCATCGCCGACCACAGCCGGTCGTCGATCATGCTGATCTCCGACGGGGTCAGCCCCGGCAACGAGGGCCGCGGGTACGTACTGCGCCGGCTGCTGCGCCGCACGGTGCGCAGCGCACGACTGCTCGGCGTGACCGAGCCGGTGATGCCCGGCCTGACCCAGACCGTCAGCGAGCTGATGAGCGAGTCCTACCCCGAGCTGAAGACCGACTTCGAGCGGATCCAGCGGATCGCCGTCACCGAGGAGCAGGCGTTCCTGCGGACCATCTCCTCCGGCTCCAAGCTGTTCGACGTCGCCGCGCAGGAGACGAAGGAGGCCGGCAGCAGCGTCGTGCCGGGGTCCACCGCGTTCCTGCTGCACGACACCCAGGGCTTCCCGATCGACCTGACGCTGGAGATGGCGGCCGAGGCCGGGCTCAGCGTCGACACCGACGAGTTCCGGAGGTTGATGGAGGAGCAGCGGCAGCGGGCACGGGCGGATGCCAAGGCGCGCAAGGGGAAGCTGGCCGACCTCAGCGTCTACCGGCCGCTGCTGGAGCACGGCCGCACCGAGTTCACCGGGTACTCCGAACTGGAATCGGAGGCCACCGTCAAGGGCCTGATCCGTGGCGGGGAACGAGTGTCGTCCGCGTCGGTCGGTGACGAGGTGGAACTCGTCCTGGACCGCACCCCGCTGTACGCCGAATCCGGCGGTCAGGAGTCCGACGCGGGCACCATCGTCGACGCGGGTGGCCTGACCGCCGAGGTGCTGGACGTGCAGAAGGTCGACAAGCGGCTGATCGTGCACCGGGTCCGGATCACCGACGGCGAACTGACCGAGGGCGCGCACGTGCTGGCCAGGGTCGACCCGGAGTGGCGGCTCGGTGCCCGGCAGGCGCACTCCGGCACCCACGTGCTGCACGCGGCACTCCGGCAGGTGCTCGGCCCGCAGGCGCTGCAGTCCGGGTCGTACAACAAGCCCGGTTACCTGCGGCTGGACTTCTCCTGGAACGAGGCGCTGTCCCCGGAGACGCGCAGCGAACTGGAGGATGTCACCAACCGCGCCGTCCGCCAGGACCTGCCGGTGCGGGTGCTGTACGGCTCGCAGGCCGAGGCGCAGGCGATGGGCGCGATCGCGCTGTTCGGCGAGACCTACGACGAGACGGTGCGGATCGTCGAGATCGGCGGGCCGTGGTCGGTGGAGCTGTGCGGCGGCACGCACGTCGAGCACTCCTCGCAGATCGGCCCGGTCGCCATCACCGGGGAGTCGTCGGTCGGCTCGGGTCTGCGCCGGGTGGAGGCGGCCGTCGGCATCGAGGCGTTCCAGCGGCTGGCCGCCGAGCGGACCCTGGTGTCGCAGCTGGCGTCATCCCTCAAGGTGCAGCCCAGCGAGCTGCCGGCCCGGGTCGAGGCGCTGGTCGAGCGGCTCCGAGCCGCGGAGAAGGAACTGTCGGCGCTGCGCGCGGCCGCCCTGTCGGCCAGCGCCGGCACCCTGATCGAGGGCGCCACCGACGTCGGCGGGGTCGCCCTGGTGGCGGCCACGGCACCGCCCGGCACCGCGCCGGCGGACCTGCGGAACCTCGCCACCGACGTCCGCGGCCGGCTCGGCGGCCGGCCGGCGGTCGTCGCGCTGTTCGCCACCGGGCCGGGCAGTGCCGCGTTCGTGGTGGCGCTCACCCCCGCTGCGGTCACCGCGGGCTGGGCGGCGGGCGATCTGGCCAGGACATTCCTGCCGGCCATCGAGGGCCGCGGCGGCGGCAAGAAGGACATGGCGCAGGGCGCCGGGACCAACCCGGACGGCGTGCCGCAGGCGGTGCAGGCACTGCGCACCGCGCTCGCCGCCGGCCGGCCGTGACGGCGGTGACGACCCCTTCCGCGGTGACCCCGGCGGCTTCCCGGAGCGCCCGGTGACCCCGGAATCCGATCCCGGGGTAAACCGTCACACGCCCGCGAGAGGCGTGCGTCTGGGGGTCGACGTCGGTACCGTTCGCGTGGGCGTCGCGATGAGCGACCCGCACGGCCTGCTGGCGACCCCGGTCGCCACGCTGGCGCGGAACCCGTCCACCGGGACGGACCTGGCGGTGCTGGCCGCCATGGTGGAGGAACACGAGGTGGTGGAAGTGGTCGTCGGCCTGCCGAAGACCCTCCGCGGCACCGACGGCCCGGCCGTCGTCGCCGCCCGCGCCTACGGCGACGCGCTGGCCGCTCGGATCGCCCCGGTGCCCGTGGTCTACGTCGACGAGCGCCTGACGACCGTCTCCGCGGACCGGCAGCTCACCGAGGCCGGCGTCCGCGGCAAGTCCCGCCGCAAGGTCGTCGATCAGCTCGCCGCCATCCGGATCTTGCAGAACCGCCTCGACAACCTCGCCGGTGGCGGCCGGTGAGCGACCAGCTCGGCATCTTCGGCCGGGGGGACGGCGAGACCGGTGAGCTCGACGTCGACGAGCTCCGCGCCGCGCTGGCGGCGGGTCCGGCGGCCGTCCCCGTTGAGCAGTTGCCACCGCCGCGCCGCGCGGAACGCGAGCCGGATCCCCGCGCAGCGACCCGACGGCACCGCCGGTGGCTGGTGTTCGCGGTCGTCGTGCTCGTCGTCATCGTGGCCGCGCTCGTCACCGGATTTGTCTTCTGGCGCTCCACCGCAGATGTCGTGCCCGACTATGCCGGTGCCGGAACCGACGAGGTTGTCATCCGGGTGCAGGGCGGCGACGGCATCCCCGACATCGCCAAGACGCTGACCGACGCCGGCGTGGTCGCCAGCGCGGAGGCGTTCGAAAGGCAGGCCGCCCTGGACGCCGATGTGCAGGCGCTGCGCCCCGGTTACTACAAGGTGCGGCAGAACGCGTCCGCCCAGGCCACCGCCGATGCTCTGGTGAACAAGGAGAACCGGGTCGGGCAGGTGCGGTTGATCCCCGGCCGGCAACTCGCGGACGTCACCGCGGTGTCCACCGACCCGTCAGCGCCCGCCACGGTCGTGCCCGGGTACATCACCCAGATCACCGAGGCCGCCTGCGTGCCGCTGAACGGCAAGAAGGACTGCTTCACCGCCGACGAGCTGTGGAAGGTCGCGGAAACCGCCGACCCGGCCGAGCTCGGCGTCATCGAATGGGCCACCGCGGACGTGCGAAAGGCCCCCGACCCGCGCAAGCGGCTCGAGGGCATGATCCTGCCGGGCGATTTCGACATCCCGCCCGGGTCGACCCCGGAACAGGCCCTCAAGGCGGTGGTCAGCGCATCGGCGGCCCTGTGGAACGGCACCGACATCATCGCCGACGCCGCCGCCCGCAAGATCACCCCGTACCAGGCGGCCATCATCGCCTCGCTGGTCGAGCGGGAGGGCATCGTCAGCGACATGCCCAAGGTGTCCCGGGTGGTCTACAACCGGCTGGCGAAGCCGATGAAGCTCGAGTTCGACTCCACCGTCAACTACGCCCTGGACCGGGCCTCCATCGCCACCACCGCCAAGGACCGGGCCAACAAGAGCCCGTACAACACCTATGTGCACCAGGGCCTGCCGCCGACGCCGATCTCCTCGCCCGGTCCGGACGCGGTCGCGGCCACCCTCGATCCGGCCGAGGGTTCGTGGCTGTTCTTCGTCAAGGTCAACGACAAGGGCGAGTCGTGCTTCAGCGTCACGGCGAAGGAGCACGCGGCGTGCGTCGCCAAGGCGAGGGCGGCCGGTGTCTTCGGCTGAGCAGTCCTCGGCTGAGCAGCAGGTCACGGTTGACGCCGACACGGTGCGCAGGGCCGCCGTTCTCGGTTCCCCCGTTGCCCACTCGCTGTCCCCGGCCCTGCACCGCGCGGGTTACGCCGCCGCCGGGCTGACCGGCTGGCGGTACGACCGCATCGAGTGTGACGCGCAACAGTTGCCCGCCGTGGTGGCGGGGGCCGGCCCGGAATGGGCGGGGTTCTCGGTGACGATGCCCGGCAAGGCGGCCGCGGCCGCCGTCGCCGACCAGCGGTCCGCGCGCGTCGTCGCGCTCGGGGTGGCGAACACCCTGGTCCGCGGGCCCGACGGCTGGTTCGCCGAGAACACCGACGTCGACGGCGTCACCGGCGCGCTGCGCGCCGCCGGACTCACCACCCCCCGGACTGTCCTGCTGCTCGGCGGCGGTGGCACCGCGGCGGCGGCCGTCGCGGCGTTGATCGACCTGGGCGCCACCGATCTGATCGTCGCCGGCCGCCGGCCGCAGAGCACCGGCGCCGTGCGGGAACTCGGTGGCCGGCTGGGTGTGACGGTGACGGCGATCGGTTGGTCCCGGCCGGAGATCGCGAACGCCGCCCACGCGGCGGACCTGGTGGTGTCCACGGTGCCCGCGGGAGCGGCCGACCCGCTGGCTGACGTGCTGGCCGAGGTGCCGGCATTGTTCGATGTCGTCTATCACCCGTGGCCGACGCCGCTGGCCGCCGCGGGCGCCCCGGGCAGGATCACCGTCACCGGCCTGGATCTGTTGCTCCATCAGGCGTTCCGGCAATTCGAGTTGCTCACCGGGCGGCCCGCGCCGGCCGCCGCCATGCGAAAGGGCCTGCGTGATGCGGCCGCGACCGACCTGCCCCTGCCGATCTGATCACCGCAGCGAATCCTCAGCCGACGAGCCGGACAGGGGCCGGTGGGGATATCCGCACCGGCCGCCGGTCCCGGCGTGAGACGGTTCCGGCATGAATTCCGCCGCCGCCGGGCCCGCCCTGGCCGGGTTGCTGGTCGGTGCCGCGGCGGGCGCGGCCGCTCGGGTGCTGCTGGGCCGCCTCCGGCGCGGCGTGGTCCTCCGGCCGGGTCCGTTCGAGGTCTGCTCGGCGCTGATCACCGCCGCCGGGGTCGCGCTCGGCTGGCCGGCTCCGACGGTGCTGCTGGTGACCTGGATCGGGTTGCTGGCGGTGACGCTGTCCGCGGTGGACCTTCGGCACCATCGGTTGCCCGACGCGCTGACCCTGCCCGCCGTCCCCTTCACCGCCGTCCTGCTGGTCGTCACCGAGTGGACACGGCCGGGCACCGGCAACCTGCTCGTGGGTGTCCTCGTCGCCGCCGTGCTCACCGCGCTGTTCTGGACGATGGCGAGGGTCGCGCCGCGGGCGATCGGGATGGGCGACGCGAAGCTCGTTGCGTCGCTGGGTCTGGCGACCGGCTACCTCTCGGTGGCCTCGGCGGCGCTGGGGATCACCATCGCCTTTGTGCTCGGCGCACTGGTGGCGATCGCGGGACTGGTCACCCGCCGGTTGACGATGCGCTCCCCGATCCCGTTCGGGCCGTGCCTGCTGGCCGGCTCGTGGGTCGTCATCGCACTGCCCGAGGTGGTGCCCGCGATCCTGTAGAACTTTTCTCCCAGTGGATGTCCTACCGGGCCGGGCCCGTTCGTGGTGGGAGTGAGGGCATCCGCAGGGGGATGCCCGTGAACAGGGAAGAGGACAGATCATGAAGCTCACCGTGCACACCTTCGTCAGCCTGGACGGCGTCATGCAGGGACCGGGCGGCGCCGACGAGGACCGCTCGGGCGGGTTCGACCGGGGCGGCTGGGTGGTGCCGTTCGTCGACGACGACTTCGGTGCCGTGGTCAGCGACTGGTTTGCGCAGACCGACGAGATCCTGTTGGGCCGCACCACCTACGACATGATGTCCGCGTTCTGGTCGACGGTCACCGACCCGGACGACGCGGTGGCCGCCGCGTTGAACACCCGCCCGAAGCACGTCGCGTCGACCACGATGACGCAGGCGTCATGGCAGAACACCAGCGTCATCACCGGTGACGTGCTGGCCGCCGTCCGCGACCTCAAGCAGCGCCCCGGCGGCGAGCTGCAGGTGCACGGCAGCTGCGGCCTGGTGCACGCCCTGCACGACGCCGGACTGATCGACGAGTACCGGCTCATCGTCTTCCCGGTCGTCATCGGCAGCGGCAAGCGACTGTTCCCCGGCGGCAGCGTGCCCGGGTCGTTCACCCTGGTCCACTCCACCGTGACGGGCAAGGGCGCCGTGGCAATGGTGCTGCGGCCGGCCGGGGCGCTCGGCACCGGCGACATCGAGGTGGTCGACGGTCGGGAGGTGGTCCACTCCTCCTGACTGCGCTGCCCGGACACCGACGACGACGCGTCGCACGCCGACGCCGCCCGTTCGCCACTTGCCTTCTGTCGCATCACTTCTCTCAAGGAGCTCACCATGGCCCAGTACCTGCTCTCCGTGCACGGCAGCGACACCGATCCCGTTCCCGACAACGTGCAGGAGCTGTACGCGGCCGTCGACCGGTTCAACACCGAGCTGCAGCAGTCCGGCTCGTGGGTGTTCGCCGGTGGCCTGCACCCGGCAAGGACCGCCACCGTCGTCGATGCCACCGGCAGCGGCGACCCGATCATCACCGACGGCCCGTACCTGGAGTCCAAGGAACACATCGGCGGCTTCTGGATCGTCGACGTGCCCGATCTCGACGCCGCGCTGGAGCTGGCCCGCAAGGGTTCGGCCGCGTGCCAGGGAGCGGTGGAGGTGCGCCCGTTCCAGCCGGAACCGGACGCCTGACCGGCGTGCCGACGTCGACCGCCGAGCTCGACCGTGTCTTCCGCACCGAGCACGGACGCATCGTCGCCGCCCTGGCCCGCCGCTTCGGTGACCTCGACGTCGCAGAAGAGGCGGCCCAGGAGGCGTATCTCGTTGCGCTGCAACGCTGGTCGGCGGCCGGCCCGCCGCCCAACCCGGGCGCCTGGCTCACCACGACCGCGCAGAACAAGGCGATCGACCGGCTCCGGCGGGAAGCCGGCCGCGACGCCAAACACGGGCAGGCGGCGATGATCCACGAGCCCGACGACCCGGACAGCACCGTCTCGTCGGTGGTGGACGACCGGCTCCGGCTGATGTTCACATGCTGCCACCCGGCGCTGGCGGCCCCGGCGCAGGTGGCGCTGACGCTGCGGCTGCTCGGCGGTCTGACAGTCTCCGAGATCGCCGGGGCGTTCCTGGTCGACGAGGCCGCAATGGCCAAGCGGCTCACCCGGTCGAAGCAGAAGATCAAAGCGGCGCGCATCCCGTACCGGGTGCCGCCGGATGTGGAGCTTCCCGGCCGGTTGCGGGGCGTGCTGGCGACGCTGTTCTTGATCTTCAACGAAGGATATCTGCCGTCGACGCCGGTCGCGGCGGGCTCGGCGGCCGGCGCGCCGGCCGTTCGTGCGGATCTGTGCGCCGAGGCGATCCGGTTGACCAGAGTGCTCGCCGCTCTGATGCCGGACGAACCGGAGGTGCAGGGACTGCTGGCGGTCATGCTGCTGTCCGAGGCGCGCCGGCCCGGACGGTTCAGCGGCGGGACGCTGGTGCCGCTGGCCGACCAGGACCGCTCGCGGTGGGACCGGGGGCTGATTGCGGAAGGACATTCCATCGTCCGGGAGTGCCTGCGCCGCAACCGACCCGGCCGTTACCAGATCCTTGCCGCCATCAACGCGGTGCACACGGACGCCGCGACGGCCGCCGACACCGACTGGCGCCAGGTGGTCGCCCTGTACGACCAGCTCCGCGCAGTCGACCCGTCGCCGGTGGTTGCGCTGAACCGGGCCATCGCGGTGGCCGAGGTCGACGGGCCGGACGCTGCACTGGAGACCGTCGAGGCATTGAACCTCAACGGGTATCACGCCTTTCACGCCACCCGCGCCGATCTGCTGCGCCGCGCCGGCCGGGATGACGAGGCGATTCAGGCCTACCGGCGGGCGCTTGATCTCGCCGGCAACCCGGGGGAGCGGGAGTTCCTGCTGCGCCGGATGCAGGAACTCGAGGGATCCGGACAGCGCCCGAGGGTGCAGTGACCGAGGGTGCAGTGACCGAGGGTGCACTGACCGAGGGTGCAGTGACGGGCGTCCGTCGCCGGGGGCAGTCGCCCGTTCAGCTGCGCCCCGCCGCTCGATTCATCGCCGCTGTCCGTCCGCGCCGGTCGCCCCGACCGTCGCAAGACCCTCGAGATCAGCCACGAGAGTGCTCGTCTCGCGCTCGGCGGCGATCGCGTCGGCAAGTCTTCCAGCGCAGACCCGGTACTCGTCGTGCGCCAGCACCTTGCTGATCGCAGCGCGGATGTCGTCGGTGGATGCCTTGGGGGACAGGCGTACTCCGGCGCCGTGGTGCACGACGCGCGCGGCGGTGTCGTCCTGATCGCGGCCCATCGGAATGCACACCATCGGCACGCCGGCCGCGAGGGACTTGAGTGCCGTGCCGTGTCCGCAGTGCGTGACGACGACGGCGGCGCGGTCGATGAGTGGGCCGTGCGGTGCGGACTGCACGACGCGCACCGTCCCGGCGGCGGAGAACAACGTTGGGTCCACCGCAGGTCCTGTTGTGACGACCGCAGTCACGGGCAGCCCGGACAGGGCATCGATGATGCGTTGCACCAGCGCCGCCTGGTCCTGGAAGGTGGAACTGAGTCCGACGAGCACGAACGGCCGCTCGTCGTCAGGCCACGGGAGGGTCAACGGCTCGGCCCATCCGGGCTCGTCGAGGATCGGCCCCACATAGCGGACGTTTCCCGGCACGAACGGAGCGGCGTAGTCGAACGTCGGGCTCGTCAGGACGAGAATTCGCTGCGCCGTGAGCACCTGGTCGTAGAACGACGCCAGCGGCGCGAGCCCGTGTTCGGCCCGCGCGGCGTTCAGTACCGGCAGGCCCTTGGCGAAGACGCGGTTCGTGAGCGCCGTGAGGATCGCGTCGCGGCTGCGGCCGAGGCGGCCGCGGGCGAGCGGGAAGCCCGGCCCGAGCGGCGGCGTGCCCCGCGTGGGAAGCGACCAGATGTTCGGCACGAGCGCAGCGACCGGCAGTTCGGCGGCCTGCGCGGCGATCATCGCGCCGAACAGGAAGTAGTCGGCGACCAGGGCGTCGGGTGTGTGGTCGGTGAGCTCGGCCGCGGTGTCGGCCGCCATGGCGCCGGCAGGCCCGGCGAGAAGGCGATCGCGAACGCGGGCCAGCATGCTGATCGGGTTGCGCACCTCCCAGTCCTTGACCAGATCCTCGGAGGCCGCCCCCGTCGTCCGGTGTGGCGCGGCGTCCCAGGCTGTGAAACCCGCGCCGATGGCGACCGCCTGGTCGCGCAGCGTCGGATCTGCGATGACCCGCACGTCGTGACCGCGGGCGATCAGCCGCCGGGCGACGCCGAGTTCGGGTGGGACGGCGCCGCCGCCGTCCCAGAGCGCGAAGAGGAACTTCATGGTCGATCGTCCTTTCCAACGGGAGACCCGTCCAGGACGGCGCGGACGAGTCGGAGGATGACGGATTCCGTGGCCGGCCGGGTCTGTCCGAGGTCGCGGCGGAGCAGCTTCCAGACGGTCACATCGGTTGCGGCGTACAGGGCCAACACCACCTGCTCGAGGTCGCCGGACGCGCCGTCCGGCAGGAGCGTCCGCTCGATCCACGCCCGGTGCCCCGCGCGCGAGACCTCGAGCAGATGGTCGATGGCGGGCACCCGGCCCTCGAGTCCGAGCATCCGGACGTTCGCATCGCCCATCTCCTCGTAACGATCGACGAGCCGGGTGACCGCTGCGTCGATGTCGCCGGGTTCGACGGCACGGAACGCGTCCTCGCGCGGCTTCTGCCAGTCGACGACGGCGAACGCGAGCTGGTCCTTGGTGCCGAACTGCCGGATGACGGTCTGCCGGGATGTCCCGGCCGCGCGGGCGACGGACTCGACCGACACCTGGTCGTAGGCCTGCTCCGAGAACTGGTCGTAGGCCGCGCGAAGGATCCGCTCGCGCGTCGACGCGACCGACTCCCGCCGGGCCCGCATTCGGTACGGCCGCGTCACGCCGACAAGGTGCCATCGCGCCGACCAATATTCATGGTACATACTGTACCACCAAGTTGGTTGCCGTGCAGTGCTCGCGAGCGGGGTCTTCGGTGGCGATGGCGGGTGAGTGGCCCGAGTCGCGATGGATCGCGCTCGTCCTCGGAACGACGGTCGTCGCCTGGTCAGGCTTCATCCTGCACAACGTCGCCGACCTCCCCGGGCAGACTCTCGCCGGCCCGGAGTCGCTCTCGCCGACCATCGTCACAGTGGCCCTCCTGGTGATGTGGCTGGTGCCGCGAACTCGCACGGCCGCCACCTGGGCGTTGCTGGCGTGGTCCGTCCTCAACCTCGTCGGTGGGGGGATCGTCAGCGTGCTGCCGATCGGCCTCTTCCCGTTCGACCCCGCACAGTCGTTGCGGCACTACGCATTTCACGGGGTCTATGCGGTCACCCAGGTGCCCCTGGTGTGGGTGTGCATCGCGTTCCTGCGGAGCCGGCGCCGGGGTGCGGCAGGGGACGGTTAGCCAACCCGTGGGTCTTCGTCGGCGCTGGGACGGGGTCACCGATCACAATCGATCGACCCGGGCTCGGGCTGCTCGCCTGGGACCCCGAGCTCTCGTACACCACTGAGTTCGCCGGACCCACGTCGTCAAGGGTGCAGTGGCTCTAGCCGTGCCGAGTGGGCCAGCGCCCTGTGAACTCGGAGCCCGCGCCGCTGTGCGGTCCATCCGGATCCATCGAGATGGCCAGTGCCGACTCGTCTCCCCGGGGGTGCAGCGCATCTCCCGGGTCAACCGCTCACGGCGGCGGCGGCAACCCGTCGACCGATCGCCGGGCCAGTCGGTACATGTCGTCGAGCTCCTGGTCGGACAGTCCGCCGAAGCGTTCCACCATGAAGGCACTCTGTCCGGGTTCCAGACGCGCGACGATCGCCTCGCCATCCGGGGTCAGCAGAACCCGGTAGGCAGCGCCGCTGGGCTCCCGACGCAGCAAACCCGCCGCCGTCAGTTTCGACACCAGCATCGAGACATTCGCGCGGGTGACGCCGAACAACTCTCCCAGCTCGCGCTGCGACGCTCCCGGCCGACGGTGCACGGCGAGCAGCAGCTGGAATTGCGCCGGGTTGAGGCCCTCGCGCCGCAGGATCGCCGACGCGTCCTGCGACGTCCGGTGAACGATCAGCGCGAGCAGGCCGAACAATCGCGCCGACTGCTCCGCTCGTCCGGGGGTCACGCCACCATGGTGACCTACCGGAGGGCCGCGGGCGGCCAGGCGGGGCAAACCTGCGCCTGGCGTGGATCTGCGCGATGATGACCGCGGTGGGCAATTGCGCGTGCCGCGCGCCGCAGCATCGATGGCGCCGTTCAGGCCGCCGCACGGGGCGGCGTCGACCATGGCCCGGGCAGTGCGCACCAGGGAGCGTCGACGGCACTCCTGACGGTGGCGTGCCGGCGTCGCAGTCCGGCCGATCGGCTCAGGGCCGGGGCAGCGGCCGGACGAACGGGAACGCGAGCACCGAGCGGATGCTCGTCCCCGTCAGCATCATCGTGACCCGGTCGACGCCCACGCCCAACCCGCCGGTGGGTGGCATACCGAGTTCCAGCGCGGACAGGAAGTCCTCGTCGATCTCCATCGCCGTGACGTCGCCCGCCGCCGCGCGCAGAGATTGCTCGGTGAGCCTCGCCCGCTGTTCGATCGGGTCGGTCAATTCCGAGTAGGCGGTGCCGATCTCCATCCCGAATGCCACCAGATCCCAGCGCTCGGACAGCCGGGGATCGTCGCGGTGCGGGCGCGCGAGCGGCGAGTCCTCGACCGGGAAATCGGTGTAGAACACCGGCGTCCGAGTTTCCGGCTCGACGAGATGCTCGTACATCCGGACCACGATCTCACCGGCCGTCAGGCCGTCGGGCACCTCGATACCGTGTGCGGCAGCGATCATCTGCAGTCGGTCGGCGGTGGAATCGGGCGTGACCTCCTCGCCGCTGGCCGCGGATACCGCACGGTGCACCGGGATCACCGGCCACGGCGCCGAGATGTCAACGGCCGCAAGCCGTCCGTCCGGGCCCGGTCGCATCGCCACCGGCGACCCGTGCACCGCCACGGCGGCCCTGATCAGCATCTCCTCGGTGATGCGGCGCATGTCGTGGTAGTCGCTGAACGGCAGGTACGCCTCCAGCGAGGTGAATTCCGGGTTGTGCGTCGCGTCGACGCCCTCGTTGCGGAAGCAGCGGCCGATCTCGAAGATCGCGCCGGTACCACCGACCACCAGACGCTTGAGGAACAGTTCCGGGGCGATGCGCAGGAACACATCCCGGGAGTAGGCGTGGAAGTGCGTCACGAACGGCCGCGCGGTCGCACCGCCGTGCACCGGGTGCAGGATCGGCGTCTCGACCTCCAGAAAGCCCCTGTCCCGCAGAGTGGACCGCAGCGCGTTGACCGTCACGTTCCGGGTGCCCATCATCGCGGCCGCGTCCGCATCGGTGATCAACTCTGCCGAGCGGTCCCGCACCCGCCGCTCCGAGTCTGCTTGCGCTCCGCCCGGCGCGGGCGCCAGCGGCCGCAGCGCCTTGCCGGCCATCGTCCATGACTGCACGATCAGCGACCGCTCACCGGTCTTGCTGACGCCGAGACAGCCGGTTGCACTGACGATGTCACCGCGGTCCACGGTCCGGCGCCACAGCGCGAGCAATTCGGGGCCGGTCTCGGATCGGTCGAGCAGCAGTTGCAGCCGGCACCCGTCCGCGGCCAGCGTCGCGAACGCGACGCCGCCCAGGTCGCGCAACGCATGCACGCGACCGGCGACACTGACCGGTGATCCGTCAGGCAGACGCAGGACATCGGACAGGGGACCGGTTCTCGGCGTCGTCACCGGATAGCCGGACAGGCCGGCGGACTGCAAGACGGCGAGCCGGTCCCGGCGAATCCGTTCCTGCTCGGGGCGGTGCGGCTCGGGAACCGTTCGCTGCGCTGCCTTCTCGTCGAGCTGGGCGATCGCGTCGAGCAGCCACGGGGGGCTCGAGTAACCGGCCGGGGCGCCTGGATGCGGCAGGAACCCCTCGGCCATCCCCGCTGCGAGAGCGATTCTGGGCAGGGACAGCACCGAGTCGATGCACAGGTACCGGGTCACCCACGTCGGTTGGTACTTGGCGTTCGACCGGTACAGGCTCTCGAGCTGGAAGAAGCGCCCGAAGACCCCCAACACCGCGTTGTTCAGCCTGGTGATCGGACCCGCACCGAATTCGTCGGCGGCCGCGAAGACGGCGCGGAACATGGCGAAATTCAGCGAGACCCGCCTGATCCGCAGGGCCTCGCTGCGCCGGAGCAGAGTGGTCACCATCAGTTCGACGACGCCGTTGACGGCGTCCCGATCCCGGCGCATCAGATCCAGCGACAGGCCGTCGGCCCCCCACGGCACGAGCGACAGCAGGCCCGCGGGGGAGCCGTCGGGCCCGTGTGCCACCACCATCACGCAGGCACCGTCCGCCGGGTCGCCGAGCCGGGACAGCGCCATCGAGAAGCCGCGCTCGGGAGCGTCGCCGCGCCAGCGATCGGCCAACCCGGCCAGCTGCGCCATCTCCTGCGGCTCGATGTCGGCGTGCCGCCGGATGGACACCGTGTACCCGGCGCGCTCGGCCCGCACGACGGCCTGCCGCACGGCCTTCATCGCCGGCCCGGCGGTGGTGAACCGGGCGGTGTCCAGGATCGCCTCGTCACCCAACGGGATGGCCTGCAGGCCCGCCGTGACGTAGGCCTGCGCGGCTTCCCGGCCCGGGGAGAGGGCAGCCGGCACCCAGCCGTAGGTGCGGGCCTGCTGCAGCCACGCGTCGATCGCGCCGGGCCAGGCGGCGACGTCGCCGATCGGGTCAGCCGCGGCCAGTGACACCGACGCGATCACCCGATACCCGATCGCCGCACGGCCGTCCGGGCTGGTCACCACAGATTTGTCGCGCCGGGTGGCGAAGTACCCCAGGGAATCCTGGTGCCCGGCGGTGCTGAGCAGCGTGCGGACCTCGAGTTCGGTCCGCGGGTCCGGCGGCCGCAACCCGCGGCCGGAGCGGAGGAACACGGCGACGGCGGCGACCACCACCAGCGCCGAGATCACGCTGATCGTCGCGGACACCCACGGCGGCAGGTGCGGCGCCAGCGGCCGGGGAGGGAAGACCGCGTCCAGATCAAGCGCCGCCCGCAGGCCCAGCCCGACGGCGCCGGTACCCGGTGCGGTGGGGCCGAACAACGCCGTCAGCCCGATCGCGAGGCCGATCGACACCGCCATCCCAGCGGTGAAGGTGGCGATCGCGGCACCGAGCGAGCCGGGTGACCGGCGTGCCGGGAAGGCCGGCCGCGCCCAGACCAGGCCGACCACCGCGGCGACACCGAACACACCGCCCAGATAGGCGGCGATCTGGTCGCCGACGGCGCCGGGCAGCCCTGCCCAGCTCCTGATCCGGTACAGCGACACGGCTTGGCTCGCGGTCGCGGCCGCATAGATGATGCCGGTCGCCTGAACGGCCACCACGATCCACAGCGCAAACCTCTTGCGCCGCAGCAGGGCACCGGTCAGCAGGAACAGCAGGACGACGCCGAAGATGGTGTGTGCCAACGGGACGTTGAAGATGTCGGACAGCACGTCGACCCAGGATTCGAGTCGTGGTTGGCGCCGCACCGGCAGGGTGACCAGGCTGAACAGTGCCGCCAGGACGAACACCAGCGACGTCCACCGGGCGATGCGCTCCTGGCCCCGCCGGGGCACTGTTTGCCCTGATCCGCCGCTCACGACGGGAACCTAACGCCGTTGCATGAGTGATCGGCATGAGTCTTCTGCAGGTGCAATGGGGCGGGGCACCAATCCGACAGGGGCGGCGTTCGGCGATGGCACCCTGACAGCGCGGGCAGGCACCCGGCTTCGCGGGAGCCGCCACGTCGGACCGATGGGAGCACGTCGATGTCGTTGACGGAACCAGCGCTGCTGCTCTTACTGGCGGCGCTGATGGTGGCGACGCTCGTCTGGAATGTCGTCGCCTGGCCCAGGGCGAGCGGGCCGGGCCCGCTGGCCATCCTGCGACGCGTCGGCAGGCAACTGGCCGTCATGGTCCTGGCGCTGTTGACCGTCGGGGTGGCGCTCAACGACCAGTACGACTGGTACGCCAATTGGGCGGACCTCACGACGGTGTTCTCCGCCGGTGCGCCGGACGGCACGATCATGGCGGCCGGAGTGGCCGCGAGCGCGGCGGCCGGTGCCGTCGTGGGTTCCGGCGGGCGGGTCGGCACCGTGTCGGTCTTCCGGTCAGGACCAGCGGGTGTCCCGGAGTCACTGCACCTGACGTCGGCACCTGGCCCGCTGGGTCAGTACCAGCAGTACACGGTGGGTGGGCCGGTCAGTGGTGTCACCGGGTCGGTGACCGTCTGGTTCCCCCCGGCCTACACCGACCCCGCGCAGAGCCACCGCGCCTTCCCGGTGCTGGAGACGTTCCACGGCATCCCGGGGACCCCCGCGCAGTGGGCGCATGGCATGCACTTGGGGGAGACGGTCGCCGAGGCGGCGGCCGCCGGGCGGATCGCCGAACCGATCATCGTGATGCCGAACATCGCGCCGGGCGCGATCGACACCGAGTGCGTGGACGGGACCGGCCATCAACCTCGCGTGGAGACCTGGCTGACCAAGGACGTTCCCGACTGGGTCACCTCGCACCTGCGGGTGCGGACGGACAGGGCGTCGTGGGCGACCCTGGGGCTCAGCGCCGGTGCGTACTGCGCGTCCATGGTCACCATGCTGCATCCGGACCGCTACTCGGCCGCCATCAGCCTCGGTGGCTACTACCAGCCCACGTTCGAGAGCTCCTACGTGCCGTTCACCGCACACAGTGCCGCCGCCCAGCGCTACGACCTGGTGCGGCTGGCCAAGACCGATCCGCCGCCGGTCGCGCTGTGGATGCAGACGTCGGCGGCAGATCCGGTGTCGTACACGACCACCGAGGAACTGCTGCGGTCCGCGCGGGCACCGATCTCGATCACCGCCGACGTCCTGCAGAACGCAGGTCACCGGCTCGGGGTCTGGGCGCCGCTGGTGCCGGTCACCCTGCAGTGGCTCGGGGCGTCGATACCTGGCTTCCGGCCGGCGGCGGCCGCAGCGCCAGCGGGCTGACCGATCGGTGGGGTCCGGCCCGTTCCAGACGCGCGGGTCCCGCGGACCGCGGTGGTCTGGAACAGTGTCGCTGCGTGAACACGGTGATCGTCGGCTGGCCGCTGGCGGCCGTGCTGGTCGGGCTGGCGGCTGCGGCGGCCGCCGTCACCGCTGCCGCCCGGCTCGGCCGACCACAGGCGGTGCTGTCCGCCGCGACGCGCGCCGTGGTTCAGCTCGCGGCGGTCAGCTTCGTCATCGGTGTGGTGCTCCGATCCCCGTGGCTGACGGCGGCGTTCCTGGCCGTCATGGTGGTCGTCGCGGCCGGCACGTCCGCCCGTCGGATCACCGGATCGCTGCGCCCGGCCGCGTGGTGGACGGCACTTCCGATCGGGTGTGGGGTCGGGCTGGCCCTCGGTGTCATCGTCGCCGCCGGTGTGCTGCCGGCCGACCCGGTGGCGATCCTGCCGAGCGGCGGCATCCTGATCGGCGGTGCCATGACGGCGACGTCGATTGCGGGTCGGCGGCTGGATGAGGAGCTGACGATGCAGCGGGGCCCGTACGAAGCGGCGTTGTCGATCGGTCTCGGCCGGCGGGAGGCGGTGACGGTGGTGGCCCGGGACGCGGCCGGCCTGGCCCTGCTGCCCGGGCTGGACCAGACCAGGACAGTGGGTCTGGTGACGCTGCCCGGCGCCTTCGTCGGCGTGCTGTTGGCCGGGGCGTCACCGCTGCAGGCCGGCGCCGTGCAGGTGCTGGTGCTGATCGGGCTGCTGCTCGTCCAGGCCGTCGCCGTTGCCGGGACCGTGGAATTGATCTCCGCGGGGCTCCTGCCGCTGCGGTCAGGTCCGCTCCCGGAATAGTGGCCCCTCGCGGACCGGTCAGCCGGCCCGTTCGGGTGGCCGGTTCTCGGTCAGCGCGGCAAGTGCCCGCAACTCCTCGGCGGGTGCGCCGAGCCCGTCGCCGAACTCGTCGGCGAGCCGTTGCCACTGCTCGTCCCGCGCCCGGAACGCCAACAGCGATGCCTGGTCGGTGACCAGCAGCGCGTAGTTCAGGAGCTGGTCGACGCGCAGGCTCAGCGGCGTCGCCGGCAGCGCGCCCAGGCGCTCGCGCAGGGTCAGGTAGCCGGAGACCAGGGTTCCGCAGGTCCTCGCCAGGTCGGCCCCGGGTTCCGCCTCGGACCGGCACCGCCGGACGGCGTCCTCGACGTCGTCGAGCATGCCGGCGCCGTACCGGATGATGTCGGCCAGGCCGCCGTCGAGAGGGTCGGCATGCCGCGTGTCGCCAGGCCGCTCGCCGGCTGATGGGGGACCCGTGGCCGGCTTCGCGGCACAGGCGGCGCCGGATCCGGTGCCATGCCCGGCGACGCGGCGGCGGATGCCGAGGAAGTTGCGCCCCACAGAAGGCCTCCGATCGGGTCGGACCCGGTCACGAGATCCGACCGGCGCCTACACGCACTTCCATCGTGCACGACGTCAGCGGGTGGTGGCGCGCTGACTTCCGCCCGTCGGTCGGGGTTCACTTCTGCAGGTACCGCATCACCGCCAGCACCCGACGGTGGTCGTCCGGATCAGGCGGCAGGCCGAGCGTCTGGAAGATCAGCGCGATGCTGCGGGCGACGGCCTTCTCGGTGACGAACAGTTCCCGGGCGATGCGGGCATTGCTGTAGCCCTGCGCCATCAACTGCAGCACCTCCAGGCGGCGGGGCGTGAGCTGGGCGATGCCCTGATCACGGTTGTCCCGCACCTCCCGACGGACCATCGAGGAGATGACCTCCGGATCGATGCTGGAACCACCCGCCGCCACCCGGCTCACGGATTCGATGAAGTCGTCCAGGTCCATCACCCGGCGCTTGAGCAGGTACCCGATGCGCTCGGCCCCGAGGGACAGCAACTGGGCGGCCCCGGCGGTGTCGACGTGCTGGGAGAGCACGACGATGGCAACGGCGGGAAACTCCTGCCGGATCTGCTGTGCCGCGCTCAGCCCCTCGTCGGTGAAGGTGGGTGGCATCCGGATGTCGGTCACCACCAGGTCCGGTCGCAGCGCGCGGACCTTACCGATCAGGTCGTCGCGATCACCGGCGAGACCGACCACCTCGTAGTCCTCGTCGGCCAGGATCCGCGCGATGCCCTCCCGGAGCAGGACCTCGTCCTCGGCGATGATCACCCGCATGCGAACTCCGCCTCCAGCGTCGTTCCGCGCCCCGCGGCCGAGCGGACGTTGACCGTGCCGCCCAGTGCGGCGACCCGATCCTGCAGGCTGCGCAGCCCGAATCCCATGTCGATCCGCTCCGCTCCGCGTCCGTCGTCGGCCACGGTAATCAGCAGCCGGCCGTCACGGATCTCGACCGACGCAGTGACCTGCTGTGCGGCAGCGTGTTTGACTGCGTTCGCGAGCGCCTCGGCGACCACGAAGTACCCGGTCGACTCCACCTCGGCGGGCAGCCGATCCAGTCGCTGCGGAACCAGCAAGCGCACGGGCATCGGCATCCGGTCCGCCAATGCCCGAAGGCCGGCCGCCAGTCCGCGTTCCTCCAGCGTGGCCGGCATGATGCCGTGCACCAGCGACCGCAGTTCGTCCAGCAGCAGGCGCAACTGCTCGCTCATCCGCTCGGCCACCGACCGGACGAACGGCGGATCGGCCGCGCGCCGGGTGATGCGCTGGGCGTCGATGCCGATCACCACGATGCGTTGCTGCGCGCCGTCGTGCAGGTCGCGGGCGATCCTGCGGCGCTCGGTGTCGGCGGCGATGACGATGCGCCGTCGGGAGTCCCGCAGCTGCTGGGCCGCCTCGTCGCGCTCCCGCAGCGCGGCCCGCAACTCGACGACCAGACCCTGGTTCGTGATGGCCAGTGCGAGCGGGGCGGCGACGCTGCCGACCAGGCCGTCATCGGCGATCAGCGCCGGGTCGTACCGCAGCGCACCGACGGGCCGGTCGACGGATCCGATCGGCCACCAGCCCGCACCGCCGGGCCGTGTTGCCGGCGGCCGGCCGTCACTGTCGGCGAACCGGCCACCGCCGCCACGAGCCCAGAACACCTGTGCGCCAGGATCACCCAGAGCCCGCACCATCAGCTGGTCGAGCAGCCCCGGGTCGGTCGCGGCCTCCGAGATCCCCCACGCCACCTCCTCGACCTCACCCGCGCGGCCGAACGCCCCGGCCAGCGTGCCCACCAGGAACGCGACCGGCAGCAGGGAGACGGCCACGACCTCGACGGCGGTGGCGACGCCCGCCACCGCCTGACCCGGATCGGTGTGCAGCACCGCCACGCAGCCCGCGATCACCACGATGGCCAGGCACCCGTATCCCAGAAACGGGAGCAGTTGCCGGCGCAGCACCGCCGGTGCCGCGGACAGCCGGCGGAAGGCCAACAGGAACACCACGACCATCAGGCCCACACCGAGCACCGCCTGGAGGTTCCAGATGGCCGCCGCGACGCCGGCACCGGACAGCTGCTGCGGGATCTGCAGCAGGGCGACCGCGTAGGCCGCGGCCACCACCGACCGCGCGGCGCGTCCGCGGATCCGCCCGGACGGAAACGCGAGCAGCAGGTGCAGCATCATGGCCAGCGGGATGGACTGCAGCGCAAGGCCGATCGTGCGCAGCGCCGGGACCGTGTCGTCATCCATGCCGGACACCAGCAGGGCGAGCGCCGTCAGGACCAGCAAACGGCCCATCCGGTTGTGCGGCCGGCGGTGCCACGCGATCAACCCCGCCACTGCGAACGTCCCGACCGAGATGGCATCCAACACCGACGCGGCGAACACCGGGGAGGTCGACGGCACCGCCAGCTCCACCAGCACCAGGACACCCACCAGGCCGCCCACCATCAGCAACGCATCACGCAGGCTGGTGCCGGTCTGGTGCCCGGCCGGCACCCGGGACCCGGGTGCGCCGTCACCGACGGCACGGCGGCCCGCCGGCGCCACCGGCGAACCGGAGCTATCGGTCATCGCTCTACTATTCCGGCCCGTGCCGCGGTGGCCCATCTCCCGTGGGGCGTGTCGCCGCGCGAGGGTCGCCGGACGCGCGGCGGGCGCGGCACCGGGTCAGCGTGACGCGGGTGCGGTCCCGCGGGCGTCGGAGTCGGGTGTGCTGCCGTCCCCGGTCACCACCCGGAAGACGGGGTACCGCGGCGCGACCCGCAGCAGCGTCTCCTCCGGCGCATTCGCATCGATGCCGTCGAAGAACACGCCGACCTCGAATTTCCAGCGCCGCAGATACCGGCGCAGGATGGCCGGCTTGTCCTGATCCGCCACCTCCACCGCCCGGAACGGCTCGATCCGCCGCCCGAGCCGCAGTTCCCCGCCCCCCGCCACCCGGATGTTGCGCACCCACTGCGTCTGCCCGCGCGGCGCCACGATGTACCGCTGATCCCCGATGGTCAGCAGGTTGACCGGGGTGGTGCGGACGGCGCCTGTGCTGCGCCCTCGGACGTGCAGCTCGCGGCTGCCCAGGATGCTCACGCCCCGTCGGGCCAGCCAGGCAACCAGCCGATTGAAGACGGCGGTGGCGCGTCCGGGTGCCCGGTACGTCGTCTGATGAGTGTGCATGGATTCTCCCTCGGCTTTCGAGAGCACTGCTCTCGTTGACGAGCATCGACCTCGTCGGCAAAGTTGTCAAGAGCACCGCTCTCTTCTTGGATGGTTGCTCGCTTAAGCTGTCCCCATGACCGCTCCGTTGACCGCCCGCGCCGTCGCCCGTCGCGAATTGACCGCCGCCATCACCACCGAGGCGAGACGGCAACTCGCCGAGCACGGTCCGGACGGCCTCTCACTCCGCGCGGTGGCCCGCTCACTGGGGATGGCCTCGTCAGCGGTCTACCGGTACTTCGCCAGCCGGGACGAGCTGCTGACGGCCTTGATCATCGACAGCTACACCGCTCTTGCCGATGCCCTGGAGGAGGCGTACCGGGAACCGCCGCGGTCCACGCCGAGGAAGCGCTGGCTCCGGATCTGCCGGGCCGCCCGGCAGTGGGCCGTTGCCCATCCACACGAGTACGCCCTGCTGTACGGGTCGCCGGTGCCCGGCTATCGCGCGCCGCGGGACACCGTCGATCCCGCCGCGCGCATCCCGCTCGCGCTGCTGCGGCCCCTGCGGGACGCCTGGCGCGCCGGGGCGGTCGCAGATCAGGCCGACCACCCACTGCCGGGCAAGCTGCGCCGGCAGCTCGAGCCGGTCGCCGCCGCCCTGGCCCCGGACGTCCCGCCGGCCGGGATCGCGGCCGCTGTCGGTGCCTGGTCACACCTGTTCGGGCTGATCAGCTTCGAACTGTTCGGCCACTTCGTCGGCAGCGCGGACCCGGCGGGCCCCTTCTTCGAGTACGAGATCGCAGCGCTGGCCGACCGGCTGGGCCTGGTCGACGGACGGGTGTGAGCGCGATCCGCCGTCAGAGGATGTTGATCGCCCGGGCGATCACCAGTGCCGCCAGGGCGAGCGACACGATGGACTGGAAGATCATCATGAGCTTGGCCCACACCCGCACCGCGGACACGTCGGTGGGGCTGAACGCCAGCGCGGTGTTGAACGACAGCGCCAGGTAATCCGGGAAAGTCGCGTACCAGGAGTCCGACACGAATTCCCGCAATGTCATCTCCGGAAAGATGAACGCGTGCCCCGTGGGCTGCGGCGCTGCCGCACGGGCGGCCGCGCCGCCGGCGTCGAGGTCCCAGTACCAGAGTGCGAAGGCGATCGACGTCGTGAGCCAGATGCACGCGCCGATGATCAGCAACTGGCTTGCCGTGCTGAATGCCGCGTCGGTGAAGATGCCCGCGACCAGCCGGATCGCGCCGGCGGCGGCGACCAGGGTGATGACGCCGAACATCACCAGCGTCGTCACCCGCAACCAGCGGCGTTGCCGGTCGATCCTGCCGGGATCGCCGATGATGAGCACGACGAGGAAGCAGATCAGCACCGCCGGGTAGACGAATCGCGGTAGCACCCGGAAGTCGTCGGGCAACAGTTCCTGCAGCACGCCCAGGGTCAGCACCGCGGTGGCCATCGGCCAGCGCTTCTCGCCCTTCTCCCGGGCGGCCACGGACGAGCGGGCGCTGCCGGGCTGAGCGTCCGACTGCCCGCCGACCGCGGGCTTGTCACCGGGTTGGGTCACGGTGTCATCCTGCTGCTCTCGGCGGCGTGACGCCCCGTCGACGCGCCCCGCAACAGGTCCCGGTACGGCCGCGGCCCACCGTCATCGCGACTCGGATACCGTCGTCCATTGAGCGCCGGTCTGCTGCTGGTAGGCGCGGACCGCCTCACCGACCGTCTCGTAGAAGTGGTTCGGGTCGATGGTGTCGGTCAGCTCGTACCGCTCGACCTTGCGCCGGACCGACGTCTTCATCTCCGCGAACACCAGGCTGGTGCCGGCAGCGTTGAGCGTGGTGTCGAGCTCCTCGAGCATGTCGGCCGCCGTCGTGTCGATGTCGACGATCGGTTCGGCGGCGACCAGGATCCAGCGGGCGTGGCGTTCCCGCTCGGCGAGTTCGAGCACCGCGTCCCGGAAGGTGTTGGCGTTCGCGAAGAACAGCGGGCCGTCGAAGCGGTAGATCACCAGGCCGGGCAGCCGCGCGGCCGGCTGGTGCACGGAGGTGTCGTGATATCCGGCCAGCCCGTCGACCCGCCCGAGCACGGCCTGGTACGGCCGCCAGGAACGCCGGAACACGTCCAGGATCGACAGCCCGACGGCGAGCGCGATGCCCGGGAGCACGCCGAGCAGGGCGACGCCGAGGAACGCCGCCGTGGCGAGCGCGAAGTCCGCCTTGCGCTGCCGCCAGAGGCGCCGCATGCCGGCGATGTCGGCCAGTGAGATCGACGCCGCGATGACGACCGCCGCCAACGTCGGCTGCGGCAAATTCCGCAGCAGACCCGGCACGAACAGCAGCATCATCAGGATCGCAGCGGCACCGACCAGTCCGGTGACCTGGGTCTTCGCACCGTTCTGCATGGCGACCGCAGTGCGCGAGCCGCTGGTGCTCACCGGGAAACCCTGGAAGAAGCCGGCCGCGATGTTCGCCGCCCCGATGCCGATCATCTCCTTGTCGCCGTCGATCCGGTCACCGCTGCGACCGGCGAACGCCGACGCGGTGGAGATGGTGTCGGTCAGCGACACCAGTGCGATGCCCAGCGCACCGGCGAACAGCAGCAACAGGTCGGACACCGGCACGGTGGGGATGGTGAACGGCGGGAATCCCTCCGGCAGCGGCCCGACGACGGACACCCCGCGGTCCACCAGGCCGAACACGCTGACCGCCAGAATCGCCAGCACCACCGCGACCAGCACGCCGGGCACACGGGGCAGGAACCGCTGGAAGAGCAGGATCAGCGCGAGACAGCCGACGCCGATGGCCAGCGCCGCCGGCACGGTCTTGCCGTCCGTCAGGCCTGTGACGAACCCGGACGCCTCGGCGATCAGCCCGTCGGCGTCGACGGAGAAGCCGAACAGCTTCGGCAGCTGCCCGATGATGATGGTGAGCGCGAGGCCGTTCATGTAGCCGATCTGGGTCGGCTTCGACAGCAGGTCGGCGACGAACCCGAGCCGGAACACACCGGCCAGCACGGTGATCGCGCCGACCATCAGCGCCAGCAGCGACGCGTAGGCGACCGCCCGGCCGGGATCACCGTTGGCGGCGACCAGCGGGATGATGCACGCGGCGATCATCGGGCCCAACGACGAGTCGGGCCCGAGCACCAGGATCTTCGACGGCCCGAAGACGGCGTAGCCGACCAGGCACAGGATCGAGGTGTACAGCCCGGTGATCGGCGGCAGGCCCGCCAGTTCCGCGTAGGCCATGCCCTGCGGGACCAGCAGTGCCGTGAGGATCAGGCCCGCGACGACGTCCTTGCGGAGCCACCGCGCGTGGTACGAGCGGAGAACCGTCAGCCCCGGAACGACCGAGGAGGTGGGTGGCCGGACCGCCATGCCGCTCGTTCCTTCCGGTTCCGCCGAGGCCGGGCGGCGATCGACCGCGGCCGTCCCCGACCCTAGGGTTCGGGGACGGCCGCGGCCTCACCTCGGACGGATGAACCGGACGAAATGGCGGCCGCGGTGGTCAGATCCTGGGACGCATGCTCGCCACCAGCGGGCAGGTGAACGGGTCGCTCCCGCGCAGGCCCACCCTGTTCAGGTAGCGGACCACGATGGCGTACGACGAGCGCAGCGTCGTCTCGGTGTACAGCACCCCGTTGTCGATGCAGAACGGCTTGATCAGCGCCTGCGCCCGGCGCAGGTTGGGCCGCGGCATGCTCGGGAACAGATGGTGCTCGATCTGATAGTTCAGCCCGCCCATCGCGAACGTGGTGAAGCGGTTGCTGATGATGTTGCGGCTCATCAGCACCTGACGGCGCAGGAAGTCGATCTTGGCGTCCGCCGGCAGCACCGGCATGCCCTTGTGGTTGGGCGCGAACGTGCAGCCCAGGTACACGCCGACGACAGCCACCTGGAGCGCAAGGAACGCCGCCGCCTTGCCCAGGTCCATCACCCAGAACACCAGGCCGAGGTAGGCAACCCAACGGACGGCGAGGATGGCCATCTCGGCCGGCTGCCGCTTCCCCGAGCGGCGGGTGACGCTGGTGATGATCGACTGCGCGTGCAGGTTCACCCCCTCCAAGGTCAGCAGCGGGAAGAACCACCAACCCTGGTGGCGGCGCAGGAATGCGGCGATCCGGAACCGGCTGGGTGCGTCGTCGCTCGGGTAAAACTGCAGCACCGAGTTCTTGATGTCCGGGTCCTTGCCGATCTGGTTCGGCGCGCCGTGGTGCTTGTTGTGCTTGCCGTTCCACCAGGCCAGGCTCATCCCGCTGAACAGCGTGCCGAGCACCAGGCCGGCCCGCTGGTTCGCCTTGTTCGACTGGAAGATCTGCCGGTGCGCGGCGTCATGGCCGAGGAAGCCGAAGTGTGCCACCACCAGGCCGAGCCCGACCGCGAGGATCAGTTGCAGCCAGCTGTTGCCCAGCAGGATCATGCCGGCGACGATCGCCGCCACGGCCAGCATCATCAATGACGACTTGACGGCGTAGTAGCCGTACCGGCGCTTCATCAGGCCGGCCCGCTGCACGGTGTCGAGCAGCTGCGAGTACTCGGTGGGCGGTCTGGGAGTGCGGGGCGGGCGGGTCCTGCTGACGGCGGTGCTCATGGCGGCCTCACGGATGGTGGTGGGGATACCGGGCATCACAAGTTGCAGGAAGCCGGGTATGGACAATCGGGCTGACGGCGCGGCGCTCGGCCGGCTGGAATCGGACCGGGTGCGGACGTCGACGCCGGGGGCGGTCGACGGCCCGGAAGGTCTCAGGGCCAGCCCGTCGCGGTATCGCCGCGGGCCCGGCGTCGTGCACCGGGCGCTCGATACCTCCGCATGCACACCGCCGATTCTGTGAAAGTGCAACGGGCAACGAACATGTCGGAATCGGCGAGTTCCCGAACCGTTCTCACCTTACCCTGCGTCGTTGTGACCGAAACATCGTCGGCGGCGCGGGTGCGGCCGACGCACGGTGGCTTTGCGGAGGGCGGCCGCGCTCCGGTGATCGGGCCCTTCGACCCTGTTGACGGCCGACCGGCGGACGGCATCGTCGTAGTGACGACCGCAAACGGTCGCTTCGTGGGCCCGCAACCGGTTGTTGCGGCCGGAAAGGACAGCACCGTGACGACCTCCCTGCCGCTCGATCACTCCGGACTCGCCGTTCTCCCGCGGGAGGAGTGCGTTCGCCGGCTGGCCACGGCCAGGGTGGGCCGGGTGGCCTTCGTGTCCCAGGGCGACCCGGTGATATTGCCGGTCAACCACGGCATGGACGGCGAGTCGGTCATCTTCCGGACGGCGAACGGCTCCAAGCTGCTCGCCGGCGACAGCGAATTGCCGGTGGCCTTCGAGGTGGACGGCTACGACGTCGACCGCCGCTCCGGGTGGAGTGTGCTGGTCCGCGGCGTCGCGGTGACCGTCGCGGACCCCGCCGACGTGGCGCGGCTGAATCTGTTGGGCGTCTGGCCGTGGGCCGACCTCGTCGAGCGCACCCACTGGATACGCATCCGCACCTACTCCATCACCGGTCGTCAGACGGTGCATCAGGCCCGCTGACACCGTCGAGGGGGTGCCGCGCGATCAGGGCGCGGCACCCTTCTTCGTCCAGGTCGAACACCTGCTCCGCGCCGTCGACGGGGATCACCGAGACGGTGACGACGTCCGGGTAGACCTCGACGAGGTTGAACGACCCGCTCGCCCAGGTCCGGTCGTGGCCGGGCGGCCCGAGCGGGTCCGTCCTGATGGCCGTCGATCCGGCCACCGCAACCGGCACCCCGCCCAGCGTCGCCGACTGGGCGATGTGGTGATGTCCGGCCAGGACGATCCGCACGTCGGTGCCGGCCAGCACCTCGGCCAGCGCCAGCCGGGAGGCCCGTTCCAGGGCGAAATAGCTCAGCAGCGGTGACGGCGGCGGCACCGGCGCGTGGTGCAGAACGACGACGCTGCCGTGCGCGGCCGGCTGGTCCAGCACCGCGTCGAGTTCAGCGAGGTGCTCTGGCAGCAGGCGGCCGTGCCCGGCGCCGGGAATGGTGGAGTCGAGCACCAGGACGCGCAGCCCGGCCACGTCATGCACCTGCAACACGGGCCCGGACTCGCTGCGCCGCAACAGCTCGCGCTGGAAGGTGGACCGGACGTCATGATTCCCGTTGGCGAAGATCGGCAGCGCGCCGATCGACGAGACGGCCGCCGCCAGCCGGCGGTAGGCGTCCGGATCGCCGGTGTCGGTGAGGTCCCCGGACAGCACGACGGCGTCCAGCCGGCGGCCGCCGGTGACCGCTTCCTGCAGCACCGCAACGGCGCGGTACAGGGCGGCATCGGCCTCGAGCACCCCGTTGTACCGGGTGCCGGCCGTCGTCAGGTGGGTGTCGGACAGGTGCGCGACAACGTGCGTCGGGACGTCCGGTGGCCGCCCGTCCGGTGTCAGCCACCGCTGGTGGCTGTCCTCGGGACTGCCCGGCCGGCTCACGGAGCTGCGATCCACGACCGGACGATATCGACCAGGCCCGCGAGGTCGGCGGCGCGGTGGTCCGGGTGTCCGGTCCCGCGGGCGAACCGGTCCACCATCGCGGTGGCCGCGCCGGCGGCGTGCGCCGCGTCCAGCTCACCGGCCCACCGGGTGCCGATCATCAGCAGCCGCCCGGGATTCCCACCGACGTCCGGCAGCAGGTGCTGCAGCGCCGCGGCCACCGGCAACGCGACCGCCCGCCGGATCCGTCCGGTCAATTCGCACGCGTCCAGGACCGCGTCGACGGCGGGGTCGCCCGGCCCTGTGAGCACCGCGAGCAGCGCCCGTCCCGCGGCGGCTTCGACGATTCCGGCCAGGCCGGCCGGCGGGTCGATGATCCACGCGGTGCCCGCCAGATCCGCCCGGGCGGCTCGCCACGCCGTGTTGATCGCGCCGGGTGCAAGTCCGGCCGCCGCGGCCAACAACTCGACCGCCTGCTCGCCGTCCTCGGCGTCGAGCAGACCCGGGCCGGCGAGCTCGACGCCGGCATCCAACAGGTCCGGGCGACCCTCGAGCAGGCCGCGCATCCCGGCGAGCACCGCCCGGCCGCGGTCGCCGGGAGCGGCCGCGGCGACGTGCCGGGCAAAGGCCTGGACCGCCAGATCACCGGCATGGACGACGCCGTCCAGCCGCAGCAGCACACCGCACGCGGCCGGATCGGGCACGGTCGGCAGCGTAGCGACCCGCCGCCGGACGGGGCCGTGACGGGGATTACCGTCGCCGGATGCGAGCCATCCAGTACACCCGCTTCGGTGATCCCGACGTCCTGCAGCTGGTCGACCGTCCGGTCCCCGACCCTGCGCCCGGCCAGGTGCGGGTCCGCGTCCACCGGTCCGGGGTCAACCCGACCGATTGGAAGTCCCGGCGCGCCGGCGCCGCGGGCGCCCTGGTCGACCCGCCGCAGGTCCCCGGGCAGGACGGCGCTGGTGTCATCGACGCCGTCGGCAACGGGGTGGATGCGGCCCTGGTCGGCCGGCGGGTGTGGATCTGGGAGGCGGCCTACGCGCGGCCGGACGGTACGGCGCAGGAGTTCACCGTCGTCCCGGAGCGGCAGGTGGTGCCGCTGCCGGACAGCGCATCGTTCGACCTGGGCGCGGCGCTGGGCATCCCGTTCCTCACCGCGCACCGGTGCCTGACCGTCACCGAGGACGGACCTCTGGAACTGGGCCCGGGCCGGCTGCAGGACCGGGTGATCCTGGTGGCCGGCGGCGCCGGGGCGGTCGGCAACGCCGCCATCCAGCTCGCCAGGTGGAGCGACGCCACAGTCATCAGCACCGTCAGCAGCGCGGCCAAGGCCCAGTCGGCCGTCGCGGCCGGCGCCGACCACGTCATCGACTACCGGCAGCAGGACGTCGTCGCCGAAATCGGCAAGCTCGCGCCGCACGGCGTACACACCATCGTCGAGGTGTCGCCGTCGGCGAACGCCGCGATCGACGCCCAGGTGATCGCCCGGCACGGGTCGGTTGCCATGTACGCCGACAACGGCGGGACGGAGTTCACCCTGCCGGTGCGGGCGTTGATGGCGCCCAACGCCCGCTGGCAGTTCGTGTTGATCTACACCGCCCCGGCCGAGGCCAAGGCCCGCGCGGTCGACGACGTCGCTGCCGCGGTCGCCGCGGGCGCGGTGCGGGTCGGCGAGGAGGTCGGCCTGCCGCTGCACCACTTCCCACTGGAGGACGCCGCCGGCGCGCACGCCGCGGTGGAGGCCTCCGTCGTGGGGAAGGTGCTTCTCGACGTGTCCTGAGCCGCTGCCGCGTCCCGACGCACGCGACTTGTACGGTTCCCGGCATGCCCAGCCGCCGCGACCCCGCCGTGGTCCGCCGCTGGGTGGCCGCGCTGGCGGGCGCAGCCGGGCTGCTGATGATCATCGCGTCGTTCCTGCCGTGGATCACCGCCGACACCGAGGACGGTGGCACCACCTCCATCACCGGCTGGGGCGGCATCACCGGCAGCAGTGGGATCGCCGGGACGAATCTCAATGACGTCCTCGACGGGGACGGCACCTACCGTCCCGGCCTGATCGGGCTGATCTTCGGCGTGATCACCGTCATCGCGGCGATCGCCCTGGCCGCCGTGGGCGGCGCGGCCAGACCGCACCGGGTGACCGCCGCGGTGCTCGCGTTGTGCGGTCTGCTCACCGCCGGCTGGGGGCTGTACCGCGCGCTGGCCCCGGGCGAGGCGAACGTGTTCCAGCCGGGGGAGACGTCCGCCGGGTTGGGTCCGTGGTGCACCGCTCTGGCCGGGGTGCTGGCCATCGTCGCCGCGGGGCTGATCCTTGCGGGCCGCATCGACCCGCCCGCGCCGCCGGTGCGGCGGTCGATCCAGCCCCGGTGACGCCGCTCAGTCGCGCAGGTGCCCGTCGACGAGCAGGTCCGCGATCCGGTCCAGCACGGCGTCGTCACCGGCGTAGATGCCCTCCGGGCGCGGCCAGTGCGACAGCACGTCGGTGAAGCCGAGGCCGGCCGCCCGTCCCGCGGCGTCGGTGAACGCGCCGATGCTGCCGACCGACAGCACCGGCGCAGAATCCAGGTTGAGATAGCGGTCGATGCGCGCCGGGTCGCGGCCGTGCGCGGCCGCGGCGTCCTCGAACCGGCGGGCCGACTCCGCCACCCGGTCCCACCACTGATCCTGGCTCAGACCGGTGGCCTCCGGGCCGGTGGTGGCCCAGGCGTCCCCGCGTTCCGCGGCCAGCCCGATCGCCCGGGCACCGTTGGCGGCGACGATCAGCGGGATGCGGTCCCGGCTGCCCGGCGGCACCATCCTGGCCCGGTCCGCCGTGAAGTACGTACCCTGCCAGCTGGTCTCGTCCTGCCGCAGCAGCAGGTCGAGCAGCGTCACGAACTCGGTGAGCCGGTCCACGCGCTGCCCCGGCGTCAGTACGTGGTGACCGAGAACCGTTGCGTCCCAGCCCACCCCGCCGGCGCCGATGCCTGTCAGCAGCCGGCCGCCGGAGATGTCGTCGATCGACATCAGGTCCTTGGCCAGCGTCACCGGGTGCCGGAAGTTCGGTGACGTCACCCAGGTGCCCAGCCGCAACCGTTCGGTGACCGTGGCGGCTGCGGTCAGAGTGGGAATCGTGCCGTACCAGGGTTGGTCGGCCAGGTCCCGCCAGGCGAGGTGATCGTAGGTCCAGCCGTGCGCGAACCCTCTGTCCTCCAACGACTTCCACCGCGCCCTCGCCTCGGGCCAGCGGTACTGGGGGAGCAGGACGACACCGACGCGCATGGACGGCAGGCTAGCCGACGGTGCTGGTGCCGGCGGGCCGGTGTGCGCCGGCGAGCACGGCGGCTGCTTCCATGAGCATCCAGCCGGACAGTTGTACGGACAGGTCCCGTTCGGGCGGGTGATCGCCTGCCGGGTTCACCGCGGGTCGGGACCAGTCGGGACCGAACGACGGCCCCGACCCGGCGCCCGACCCGGCGCCGTCGGTCATCAGTGCGTGCGACCAGGCGGCGTCGGCGGATCGCCGCACCAGCTCGGCGGCGGTTGCGCGGGCGCCCGCCGCCGCCGGGTCTTCGCCGGGCAGCAGGACCGCGACGAGGGCCAGGTACCGGGCGAGGATTCCGCTGAACAGGCCCGAGTCACCGCCGGCGTGCCCGATGAGCACCCCGTCCCGGGACAGGGTGCGCTGCACCGCCGTCACCAGCCGCACCACCCGGCGCACGCTCTGCTCCCGGGTTGCCGGCTCTCGCACGGCGAGTTCGGTCTCCGCGCCGAGCACGACGCCCTGGTTGTAGGTGTAGATCGTCGTCTCCAGTCGCGTGGATCCGTCCGGGCCGGGCCGGATCCCGTCGACGATCAGGTCCGACGCGGGGTCGCGCAGCCGCCGGTCGATCCAGTCGGCGGTGTCGGCGGCGCGCTGCACGTCGCCGGTCCTGGCCAGCAGGATGGCCGCCGGGCCGTTGGCCGGCGCGTTCTTGAACTCGTCACCGCGCCGCCACGGGATGCCGCCGCCGAGGTCGGGCGTCCAGGCAGCGCGGATGTCGGCCGTCAACCGGGCGATCGCGCCGGTGTGGTCGGTGCCGAGGTGGCGGTCGGACCGTTGCAGGGCAAGGGCCAACCAGGCCATGTCGTCGTGGTAGTAGTTGATCCATCGGAAGCCGTTGGCGATCCGGATGCCGCGCGCGAGCCGGTCGGTGAGCTGCCGGCGACCCGGTGGCCGGCCGGGATCGCGCAGCTCGGCATCGACGATGCAGTCCAGCAGGTGCGCCTGCCACCAGTAGTTCCAGCCCAGGAACAGCCGGTGCCGCACGGTGGGCGGCCACGAGTTGACCCCGAGCCTGGTCCCGGGCAGCGCCCACAGCCGGCGGACCGAGCGGCGCAGCACCGACCGTTCCGCGGCGGCCGCCCGATCGGCGGCGGTGACCCCGTCGCCGGTCACCCCGTCGGCAGCGGTCACTGGTCGTACAGCTGGGAACGGTCGAAGCCGTCCCTGGCGCGCCGTCGTTGCCGGCCGGCGGGGACCGGCGGGTTCGATACTGCCCGCGGGTCCGGCGACGGTCCGGCCGACGGCCGGGTGATCGGGTCCGTTCTCGGGTCGGCCGGCCCGTCGGGACCGTCGCCGGTGCGGTCCCGGTCGTCGGGCGGCCGGGGCGCGAACGCCTCTCGGTACACGAAGACGCCGAAACCGATCAGCGCGATGACGCCGAATGCCGCCCACTGCAGGGCGTACGACAGGAACGGGCCGGCGTCGGTCTGCGGCACGTCGACGGGCGTGAGCGCACCCGGGCTCTCACCGGTCAGTTGCACGTAGCCCTGCAGGTACTGCTCGCCGGGCCGGGCACCGCCGACGGCGCCGACGTTGATGGCGTACGCCTCGACCCGGTTGGGCAGCTGGACCGGTTGCCGGCTCAGCGGGTCGACCTGCTCGTCCTGCACGCGGCCGCTGATGGTGACCGTGCCGGCCGGCGGGGCGGCGATCGGCACGTCGTTGCTGACGTCGGCGAATCTCACGTAGCCGCGGTCGACCAGTAGCCACTGGCCGGACTCCAGGCGGAACGGGGTGATCACCTCCGACACCGGGTTGCCGTTCGAGTCCTGCCGCAGCCGCACCTGTACCTGCCGGTCGGGGTCGAAGGTGCCGGTGGCGGTGACCACCCGCCACCGTGCGGCCTCCGGCGGTTGACCGGCGGTGGACATCAGGTCGGTGACCGGCGCCGGCGCCGCGGTCAGCGCTGCCTGGATCGCGGCGTTCTGGGCGGAGCGCTCCTCGTGCCGGGAGAACTGCCACGGCGCGAGCAGGAAGAAGCAGGTCGCGGCGAACGCCACGGCGCCCGCCGCGGCCGCGACCCAGCCCGGGCCGAGCAGGAACGCCCATCGGTTCCGCCGGGTGGGCCGGGCATCGAGGTCGGTCACGGCCGTGGCGCCCGGGCGTCGTTGTCGCCGCGCACAGCGCTGACGGTGTCGGCCGCCGGCACCTGCCCGGCGTCCAGCCGGCGGCGGATCTCGGCGATGACGCCCGGGGCCGCGGCGAGCGTCATCGCGAGCACCTCGTCGAACCCTGCGTCGGGCCCGTAGTACGGGTCGGGGATCTCGTCGTCGTCGGCGTCGGGATCGAAACTCCGGAACAGGGCGACCTTGCCGGGGTCGCCGGTCAGCGCCTGCAGGTCGCGCAGATGGCCGCGGTCGGCCGCCAGTGCCAGGTCGACGTCGCGCAGATCGGCCCGGGTGATCATCCGTGCGGCGTGCCGGTGCTCCGGGTACCCGGCCGCGCGCAGCACCCGGACGGCGCGACGGTTGGCGCCCTGCCCGACGTGCCAGTCGCCGGTGCCCGCACTGCTCACGATGACCCGGTCGGCCAGGCCTGCCTCGTCGACGGCGCGGCGGAGCACCTGCTCACCGATCGGGGAGCGGCAGATGTTGCCGGAGCAGACGACGCACACGTGGAACGGCCGGTCGGGGGTGGACACCGGCCCATTGTCCACCGGCACCGGCACGACAGCGCCGGTCACCATGCGAAGCTGGTGCCCCCGCAAGGCAGAAAGGGGCTGGCCGTGGTCCGGATCCGCGACGTCCAGGCCGTCCTGCAGGACGCCTATCCCGCCCGGCTCGCCGAGGACTGGGACACCGGCATCGGCCTGACCTGCGGTGATCCCGACGCCGAGGTGGGCACCGTGCTGCTCGCCGTCGACGTCGACCGGGACACCGTGCGGGAGGCGATGGACGTCGGCGCCCAACTGCTGCTCACCCACCACCCGCTGCTGTTCCGGCCGGTGCAGTCCGTCGCCGCCGACACCGGCAAGGGTGCCCTGCTGCACCCGATGGTGCGCGCCGGTATTGCGCACCTGGCCGCGCACACCAACGCCGACAGCGCCCGGGGCGGGGTCAACGACGCGCTGGCCGGGCTGTTGCAGCTGTCCGGAACCCGGCCGCTCGTGCCGCGCGCCGACGATCCCCTGGTGGGCAGCGGCCGGATCGGCGCCCTGCCCGCCGTCACCACGCTGCGCTCGTTCACCGATCGGGTCGCGCACGTGCTGCCGGCGACCGTCACCGGTGTGCGCGCCGCCGGGAACCCGGACCGGGCGGTGTCGACCGTGGCCGTCTGCGGGGGCGCCGGTGATTCGCTGCTGGACGCCGCCGCGGGTGCGGGCGTCGACGTGTACCTGACCTCGGACCTGCGGCATCACGTCGTCGCGGAATTCGTGTCCGATCCCAGCAGGCCCGCCCTCGTCGAGGTCGCGCACTGGGCCGGTGAGTGGCCGTGGCTGGCGGCCGCCGCCGCGGTCCTGCGCAGCGAACTGCCCGAGGTCCGCACCGTGGTCTCCACCGTTCGGACCGACCCGTGGACGCTGCACGCCGCGTCTCCGGCGCAGCCGGACGCACCCGGCGGCGGCGCACCCCCGCCCGGGGGCTGAGAAGATGACCGCGTGCCGCTGAAAGCCGATCCCTTCGTCCAACGCCGACTGCTCGATGTCGCCCGCCTCGACCAGGTGATCTCGGCGGCCGAGCACCGGCGCCGGTCCCTGCCCGAACTGGCCGTCATCACGGCGAGCAGGGCCCGGGCGGAGGAGCTGCAGGGCAGCCGGATTCTCGCCGAGACCGAGATCGGCGACCTCGATCGTGCCGCGCGCCGGCTGGACAACGAGATCGACGCCGTGCGGGCCCGCGCCAAGCGGGACAGCGACCGGCTCGCCTCCGGAACCGCGCCCGCCAAGGACCTGGAGAACATGCAGCACGAGGTGGTGTCCCTGGCCCGCCGGCAGGCCACCCTGGAGGACGAGGCGCTGGAGCTGATGGAGCGGCGGGAGGTCGCCGACGCGGCACTGGCCGAGAGGGACCGGCAACTCGCCGCCGTGCGCGCCGAACTCACCGCCGCCGAGCAACGCCGGGACGACGCCTTCGCCGACATCGACGACGAACTGCAGCGCTCGGCCGCTGAACGCGCCGCGCTGGTCGAGGGCATGCCGGCCGAGCTGATCGGCCTGTACGAGCAGATCCGGGCCCGCGGCCGGGTGGCTTCCGCTTCGCTGAACGGGTCCCGGTGCCAGGCATGCCGGATGGACCTGGACCGCAGCGCGCTGGCGGCGATCTGGGCCGCCGGCGTCGAGGACGTGGTCCGCTGCAGCGAGTGCGGCGCGATCCTGATCCGTTCGTGACCCCGCCCCCGGGCACCGGTGCGCCGGCCGCCGGCGCGGTCGTCATCAACGCCGACGGCGGATCCCGCGGCAACCCCGGCCCCGCGGGTTACGGCGCCGTGGTGTTCGACGCGGCCGGCACGGTGCTCGCGGAACGGTCGGCCGCGCTCGGCGTGACGACCAACAACGTCGCCGAGTACTCCGGCCTGATCGCCGGCCTGCAGGCCGCCCTCGAGCTGGGTGCCACCCGCGTCACCGCACGGCTGGACTCGAAGCTGGTCGTCGAGCAGATGTCCGGCCGGTGGAAGATCAAGAACAGCGACCTGCAAACCCTGGCCGCCGCCGCGCAAGACCTTCTCCGCCGGTTCGACCGGGTGGATTTCGAGTGGGTGCCGCGCGCGCAGAACGCGCACGCCGACCGGCTGGCCAACGAGGCGATGGACGCCGCGGCCGGTGATGCCGGTCAATCCCGCGACGTCGGCAGCGGCGTCATTGCACCGCCACCGGCCGACCCGGGAACGCCCGACGCGGACCGCCCGGATCCCGCGGCGCTCGCGCCGGCCGTCCCGGTGCCGTTCGATACCGCAAATGGTGCAACGCGTTTCGTCATCGTCCGGCACGGGCAGACGACGTGGGGCGCGCAGATGCGGTTCGCCGGGCGGGAGGACGTCCCGCTCACCGAGCGCGGACGGGGACAGGCCGTCGCCGTCGCGAAGCGGATCAGCGCGTTGGATCCGACCCTGGTGCTCGCCTCGCCGCTGCAGCGCTGCAGGGACACCGCGCAGGCCATTGCCGACGAAGCCGGGACGACGGTCCAGGTCGACGAGCGGCTGGTCGACGGACTGCTCGGGGTGTGGGCGGGGTTCAGCGCCGATCAGATCGCGGAGCGGTGGCCGGCGGAGTTCGCGGCATGGCGATCGGACCCGGCGGCCACACCGCCCGGCGGCGAGTCGTTCACCGGCATCCGGGAGCGGGTCACGCCCGTCATCGATGACGTGATCACCGCCCACCCGGGCACCACCGTCGTGCTGGTCACCCACGCCGCGCCGGCCAAGATGATCCTGGCCGCCGCCCTCGGCGCGGACTCCGCGGTCGCCTACCGGCTGCGGATCGACACCGGTTCGCTGTCCGGGTTCACCGTGCGGCCATCCGGCGACGTCATGGTCTGGGCGGTCAACGAAACAGGTCACCTGCTCGGGTGACGGCCGATTTTTCTGGTGGTCCGGTTTGCCCGGCGGGGGCGACGGTACTTCACTGGAACGGTGACCGGGGGACCGATCCCGCACCGTTTCGCGAACCGGACCGAGGCCGGCCGGGCGCTCGGGGCGCTGCTGCTCGAGTACGCCGGGCGCGGCGACGTCGTGGTGTTCGGTCTGCCCCGCGGCGGGGTTCCGGTGGCCGCCGAGGTTGCACTCGCCCTGCGCGCCCCGCTCGAGGTGCTCGTCGTCCGCAAACTCGGCGCGCCGGGTCGCCCGGAGCTCGCCATGGGCGCGATCGCCGACGTCGGCACCGCGGTCGAGGTCGTCACCAATCCTGATGTGATACACCGACTCTCGGTGACCCCCGAGCAGTTCGACGCGGTGTACCGCAGCGAACTGGCGGAGCTGCGCCGGCGGGTGGCCGGGTATCGCGGCGACCGGCCGCCGCTGGAGCTGGCCGGACGGGTGGCGATCGTGGTCGATGACGGGCTGGCCACCGGCGCCAGCATGCGTGCCGCAGTGGCGGCGGTGGCGCGCCAGCACCCGGCGCGGGTGGTGGTGGCCGTCCCGGTCGGACCCGCCGGGATGGCCGACGGCTGGGGCGGCCGGGTGGACGAGGCGGTCTGTGCGCTGACCCCGGCGTTGTTCTCGGCGGTGCACCAGGGATACGAGGACTTCAGTCAAACGTCTGATGAGGAGGTGTTGGCCGCGCTGGCGAACCTGGAGGCGGTCAGGTCGACAGGCGTCAGATCGGCAGGCGTCAGGTCGACAGGGCCGCCCACAGCGCCGCCGTCCCCAGCACCAGGCACGCCGGCACCGTCAACAGGCCCAGGATCGTGAACCTGCGCAGTGACGGCCGGTGCCCCTTGACATGCAGCACCCGGCGCCACAGCAGGGTGGCCAGCGAGCCGGTGTAGGTGAGGTTCGGCCCGACGTTCACCCCGATCAGCACGGCCAGTACGGCACCCGCGGCCGGGCTGCTGCCCAGCGCGGCGAGCAGCACCAGCGTCGCGGGCAGGTTGTTGATCAGGTTGGCCAGCACGGCGGCGATCCCGGCGAGCGCCAGCAGGGCCGGCAGCGACGTGGCGGACGGCAGCAGCGTCGACAGTTCCGCCTGCAGGCCGTGTCCGGTCGCCGCGTCGACGACGACGGCCAGCGCGGCCACGAACACCAGGAACAGCGGGTTGATCTGGGTCAGGACGGCCCGCACGCTGGTCTGCCGGCGGTGGATGGCGCGGACGGCCAGTACCGCTGCGCCCACCGCGGCCACCATCCACGACTCGATGCCGATGGCAGGGGCAACGGCCAGGCCGAGCAGGATCACTGCCAGCACGACGAGCGAGGTCACCGGCACTGCAACATGTCTCGCTGGTGGGTCGGCCGCCGCGGCGTCGGCGGGCTCGCCGAGTTCGCGGCGGAAGAACACCCGGAACACCGCGTACTCGACCGCGATGCAGACCACCCACGGTCCGGCCATCAGGGCGGTGAAGCCCAGGAACGTCAGGCCGGAGGCGTGGAAGGCGATCAAATTGGTCAGATTCGACACCGGCAGCAGCAGTGACGCGCTGTTGGACAGGTGCGCCGTCGCATACACATGCGGTGCGCCGCGGACCCGCAGCGCGCGCACGGTCGTCAGGATCACCGGCGTCAACAACACCACCGTGGCGTCCAGGCTGAGCACAGCGGTCGTGACGGCGGCAGCGGCGAACACCAGGCCCAGCAGTCGTTGTGGTGCCCCCCGGCTGCCGTCGGCGAGCACCCCGCCGAGCCAGCGGAAGACGCCGTCCACCTCGACCAGGTAGGCGAGAACCAGGACCGCCGCGAGGAACCCGATGGTCGGGCCGAGCGTGCGGATGCTGTCGGCCGCGGCTTCCGGGGTGATCAACCCGATCGCGAGCGCGAGCAGCGCCGCCGGCACCGCGGCGACCGCCTCCGGGAGTCCCCGGGGACGGACGATGGCGAACGCCAGCACCGCGAACAGCAGTCCGAGCCCGACGACCGTCGCCTGCGTCGGCGTCACCGGTGGTACGGATGCTGCGGCGGGCCGGACATGAGGGCAGACGGTACGTCAGCGTCATTGGCCCAGGAGTCCGACACCGTAGAATCCCTGGCGGATGAGTCGGCCGGGCGGCCGCGTCGGTCGCGCCGGCAACGGTGCGGGCGTCGAGGAAAGTCCGGGCTCCACAGGGCAGGGTGGTTGTCAACGGCAACCCGGCGTGAGCCGCGGGAAAGTGCCACAGAAAACAGACCGCCGGCCGCCCGAAAGGACGGCCGGTCAGGGTGAAACGGTGGTGTAAGAGACCACCAGCGTCCCGGGTGACCGGGGCGGCTCGGTAAACCCCACCCGGAGCAAGGTCGAAAAGCCGTTGTCTTGCAATGGACTTCGGTGCGCAGGTGTTCGAGGGTGGCCCGCCCGAGCCTGCGGGTGGACCGCATGAGCGTGCCGGCGACGGTACGCCGAGATGGATGGTCGCCGAACGGGATCGCCGCAAGGCGCCCGGGAACAGAACCCGGCTTACAGGCCGGCTCATCCACCCCACCGAGAACGCGCCGCGGCCGCGCGATGCGTCGGCGCGGCTGCCCGCCCCGTTACCATCCGGGCATGCCAGAACCCGGCGAAGTGAAAGCGGCGCGCAACCGTGCCGGGCTGACCCAGCAGCAACTGGCGGACATTCTCGGCGTGCACGTGAAGACCTTGCGGGACTACGAGAAGGGCAAGCGCGCGCGGCTGCGCGCTGGCGGCGCCAAGCTGGCCGACTTCCTGGCGGCGCATCCGGAACCGCAGAAGTCGGAACCGCCCGCGCCGACCGTCGCCCTGCGCCCGCTCGCCGAGGCCAGTGACATGGAACTGATCGCGGTGCTGACCGCCCGCCTGGCGTTGTTGCGGGCCGCCGTCGACGGGCCGATCCCGGCGTCCGTCGAGGCCTCCGCACCGACCGTAGTGGTGCAGACGGTGCTCTCGCCGTCCGGTGGCCCACCGGCAACGGGAACCGCCGCACCCGCCGCCGGCACCGCGGACGCCGCCGCTCCGCAAGCTGCCTCCGCAACGGACGCGGCCCATCCGGACCCGATCACCGCGAGCCCGGCCGACCCGAGCCGGACCCAGCCCGGCGCAGCCGAACAGTCGGATTCCGCGCCCGGAGAATCGGCCGGTGGCAACGGTTCGGCCGCGTACCCGCCGGCCACGGAGGGGCCGGTTCCAACCCCCGCGAACGGCGCCTGAGCGTCCGTTCACCGGCGGTGGCCACGGGATGAGGGGCCGCCACCCGATCGGTCGACATGTGCGGCGTTTCGGAGGGCTTTCCCGCCGCGATCGCACAGACTGCACTCCTGCGTCCTGATCGCGAGACTCGATCCCTCATCCCCAGAAGGAGCGGCCATGCTGTGCGTCACCACCAACGAGATCCCCGGCTGGCAGGTCCAGCGGGTCTGCGGCGAGGTCTTCGGCCTCACGGTCAGATCTCGCAACGCTTTCGCGCAGATGGGCGCCGGGTTCAAGTCGATGTTCGGCGGCGAGTTGCAGGGCATGACCAAGCAGCTGACCGAGAGCCGGAACGAGGCGATGACCCGGCTCTTCGACGCGGCCAAGGGCCGGGGCGCGAACGCCATCGTCTGCATGCGCTTCGACACCTCCGACATCGGCGACACCTGGACCGAGATCTGTGCCTACGGAACGGCTGTCATCGCCGTCCCGGTCGACGACGGCGCACGGCAGACGGCCGCCGAACTGGGTTACGGCCAGCCGCCGCCGGCCGGACGCTGACCGGCAGGCCCGCCGCGCGTGTGATCGATACAGCCGATCGCATCCAAGGTGGACCCGAGGTCGGTAGAGGGGGGAAGATCGGTCATGGCAGCGCGGAAGTTGGCGCCGTCCGGCCGGGGTGAACGTCGCCCCGGCGGACGTCGTGAGCCGGGATGCTCATGTTGTCGGGCGAGTCGATGGGTGGTGCGTCATGCCGACGCGGGACGCGGAAATGGTGTTCGAGGGGCCAGGTGAGGTTCGCCGGGTCGCTCGGGCCGTTGACTGGGCCGCCACGCCGCTCGGGCCCGTCGCGTCATGGTCCCCGCTGTTGCGCGGAACGATCCGCACGGTGTTCCGCTCCGGATTTCCGATCCTGATCAACTGGGGCCCCGAGCTCGTCACGATCTACAACGACGCGTGCCTACCGCTGATGGGCGCGAAGCATCCCCTCGCGATCGGCAGCCCGATGCGGGACGTCTGGCCGGAGAGCTGGGACCGCATTCGCGGGCGCATCGACCAGGTCGTCCAGGAGGGACACACCACCCGCGGCGAGGACGAGCGCTACATGCTGGAGCGGCACGGCTACCCGGAGGAGTGCTACTTCACCTTCTCGGAGAGCCCCGTCGTGGAGAACGACGGCACCATCGTCGGGATGCTGACCGTCAGCAACGAGACCACCGGCAAGATCCTCAACGAGCGCCGGATGGGCATGGTCCGTGATCTCGGGTTGCTCTCGGTGGCCGAACGGGGGAGCACTGCCGAAACCTGCGTCGCCGCGCTCGAGGTGATGGAGAAGACCCGCGAGACCGTGCCGTTCGCCGTTGCCTTCCTGGAGCCGGACGACGGCGGACTGCCACAGCGGGTGGCCGCCTTCGGGCTCACGCCGGATGCGTGCGCGCGGGGGCTCACCGAGTTCTCCGGGGATCCGGCCGGCATCCTCGATCGGGTCGTCACGTTGGGCAAGACCGAGGAGGTGACGGGTCTTGGTGACCTGGTTCCCGGTGCGCTGCTGCCGGGGCCGCTGGGCGACCTCGTCCCGGACGCTGCCATGGTCGTGCCGCTGACGGTCAGCGGCCGCTCCCAGCCGATCGGTGCCCTGGTTCTCGGCGTCAACCCGTACCGGCGGCTCGACGACGAGTACCGCGCGTTCTTCGCTCTGCTGGGCCGGCAGATCAGGGTCGCGCTCACCGACACCGTGGCCTACGCCTACGAGCGCAGCCGGGTGCAGGTGCTGGCCGACCTGGACCGGGCGAAGATGGAGTTCTTCCAGAATGTCAGCCACGAGCTGCGCACCCCGCTGACCCTGCTGCTTGCCCCGCTGCAGGACATGCTCGAGACGACGACGCGCGGCTCCGCTGATCGCGAGGACCTCGAGGCGGCCGTGCGGGCGGCGGACCGGCTGCGCCGGATGGTGGATGCGCTGCTGGATTTCTCCGGGGCCGAGGCCGGGTCCGTCACCCCGAGCCGCGACCCGGTCGACCTGGGCGGGGCGACCGTCGAGGTTGCGAGCATGTTCCGGTCGACGGCCCAGCACGCCGGCCTGCAGTTCACCGTCACGGTGCCACCGTTCCCAGTGGTGGCACCGGTGGACCGGGCGATGTGGTCCACCATCGTCACCAATCTGCTGTCGAACGCGGTGAAGTACACCCCCGCGGGCTCGGTGGACGTGGCGCTCGCCCTCAACGGTTCCGACGGTGAGCGGCGGATGGCGACGCTGACGGTCACCGACACCGGCGTCGGCATCCCCTCCGAACAGCTGGGACACGTCTTCGAACGGTCCTACCGTGGACCCGAGACCGCGGCCGGGGAAGGAGCGGGACTGGGCCTGGCCATCGTGTCGGACCTGGTGCGGGCACTGTCCGGCAGCGTCGATGTGGTCAGTGAACCGGGGCAGGGCAGCACATTCACCGTGACGCTGCCGCTGGGCACCGTGCCGTCCGCGGTCTGGACACACGGCCTGCCGCAGCAGGGTGACACCGCAGGCGAGGGCCGGCCGCGGGTGTTGATCGTCGAGGACGACGCGGACCTGCGAGGGTTTCTCACCAGGCTGTTGGTCAACGACGGGTGGGCGGTGGAGGCGGTGTCCGACGCCGAGACCGGGCTGATCGCTGCGGCCGGAACCCGGCCGTTCGATGTCGTGTTGACCGACCTGATGCTGCCGGGCCGGAACGGGCTGGAACTCGTCGCGGAGCTGCGGACGTCCCACGCGACCTCGCGGGTGCCGATCATCATCCTGACTGCCCGCGGCGGGGTGGACGCAGCCGCGGAGGGGCTGGCCGCGGGTGCGGACGACTACATCACCAAGCCCTTCTCCTCCCGGGAACTGCTGGCCCGGGTGCGGGCGAATCACGAGCTGTACGAAGTGCGGGAGCACGCCGTCGAGCAGGCGCAGGACCGGGAGCGGCAGATCCGCGGCGCGCTGGACAGCAACAGGCTGATCGGCACCGCCGTCGGCATCGTGATGGCCACCTATCAGCTCACGGCCAAGCAGGGTTTCGCCCTGCTGGTCCGCTCCAGCCAGCACACCAACAGCAAACTGCGGGACGTCGCGGCCGTGGTCGTGGAAACCGGCGCGTTACCGTTCCGCCGGACCATGATCGACGAGATGCTGACGAAGGTGGGGGAGACCGGCGGCTGAGCGGTTTCGGCCGTAGACGGCCCGGGTGGAGCGCCCGGCCGAAGTGAGAGGGTGAGCACCGTCGAGCAGGACGTCATGTTGCGGGACGGCAGGCTCGTTCACCTGCGGCCCGTGCGGCACGGTGACGCCCCTGCCGTCGCCGATGCCTTCCACCGGCTGTCCGATCAGTCCGCCCGTTGGCGGTTCGGGTCGCCGCCACGGGCGCTCAGTGCCGGCGCGCTGCGGTACCTGGTAGACGGTGTCGACGGCGTGGACCACGTGGCGTTCGCCGCTTTCGCCGGCGACGACGACGGGCCGGGGAATGACGCCGGTGCGGACGACATCGGCGGCCCGCGGATCGTCGGCATCGGCCGCATCCTGCGGTACCCCGACGACCCGGACAGCTTGGACGTCGCCATCACCGTCGCCGATGACTACCAGGGCTCGGGGCTCGGTCGTGCGCTGGCCGACCTGCTGGCCGTGCACCGGCCGCGGCCCGCGCGCCGGATCCTCACCCAGATCGCGAATGGCAACGACAGGGCACTTGCCCTGCTGAACTCGTTCGGGCAGACCCATCGCCGGTCGGGCGATGGGGACGTGGTCATCGAATTCGAGGAATAGCCCACGGTTCCTGTTCGGAGCGGCCGGCCGGCACGACGCCGCGATTGTGTCCTTCGGTGTGCGCAACATCGACCATGTTGTGGGCAAGCCGTCGCCGCTGGGGACCGAGCCTCATCCGACGGAGCAGATCGATGAGGCGAGGTGAGTGGCTGGCACCGGTGACACAGAGCGGAATCGCATCGCCCTCCTTCAGTCGACCTGAGAGCGTCGGTGCAGCAGGGCGTCTCGCGCAGGCCCCGACCTGGGCCATCGCGCTGGACCCATGACAACCGTCAGGTGCGGCTGCTGAGCAATCGTTGGATCGCCGGAACCCGTCCACGCAGTGCGTCCAGCGCACGGCTCGTCGGCTCCGGTTCACCCGTGGCCGCCATCAGTCGCCGGATGCCGAGGTCGCCGGCGGAGGCGGCCGCCAGCATGCCGGTGATGGTGTGCTCGGTGCGGGCGAGAGTCGCAGCCAGCACCTCGCCCGGCCCGACCCCGCCGTAGGCGTCGGCGAGAATCCGGAGCCGCGCGGCCGACCACGCATCCGCGTCGTCGACATCGGGTGGGCGGTGGAGCGGCACACAGTTCCACGCGACAAAGCCCAGTTCGAACAGGACGGTGGTGGGGCCGGCGAGGTCCCAGTCGAAAACACCGACCAGGGTGTCACCGTCGAAACACACGTTGTACGGGGCGATGTCGTTGTGGCCGACGACGTCCGCGCCCGGCGGGGGCGGGAAGCGCCACGGGCCGTCATCGGTGAAGTCCGCGGTCGCCCGGTGCAGCGACCGCGTCCAGGCGCCCACGCCGGCCAACTGCGCGTCGGTCAGCACCCCGCGGTTCACGTCGACGATGCGCCCGGGCAGGTAATCCAGCACCTCCCGGCCCAGGTCGTCGATGCCGTGGAAGCGCGGTACGGCCGGCATGCCCTCGAGGTGCCGCAGCAGCCGGTGGACGGCCGGCGACCAGGGCCCGCACTCCCGCCGTACGGTTTGCCCGACTCGCCACACCCGGCCGACGTTGCCGCCTTCCAGCGGTTCGTCGATCTCCGGTTCCAGCTCAGGGTCAGCGCGCATCAGCCACCCTTGGCCGGCTTGTCTTTCGCAGCCTTCCCCGGATTGTCGGCGGCCTTGCCCGGCGCGTTGCCGGGATTCTGGACCTTTCCGGGCGAGGAGTCCGCCTTGCCTGCCCCTTTCCCGGAGTTGCCGCTGGCGGCGGAGTTGCCGCTGCCGCCCGAATCGACGCTGCCGCCGGAATCGACGCTGCCGCCGGTGTTGCCGCCGGCGCCGGCAGCCGACGGAGCAGTCTGTGGGGCGGTCTGTGGTGCAACGGCGGCCACGGCGGCAGGAGCGGTCGACTGGGCGGTCGGGCCCGCGACGGTGACACGGGCGACGGCAGAGGTCGATGCAGCCTGCCGCTCAGCGGCGGGGCGGGCCGGGGTCGGGCCGGCGGGTGCGGCGGCCCTCGCCGCAGACGGTGCAGACGGTGTGGCGGCGCGGGCGGTGGAACGGCCGGTACTGGCCGCAGCGGGCCGCTGCTGGTCCGGCGTGCCGGCGATCGAGGTGCTGCCGGCGCCCACCTCGGGGGTGGTCACCGATGCGCCATTCCCCTGCACGGCAACCATCCCGAAGACCGCGGCGGCGGCGACCGCGGCCGCGGCGAGACCACCGGCCAGCCTGCGGCGCCGGACGGTGCGGTGAGCGCGATGCACGCCCGCGCGGTGCACGGCAGGCAAGGGTGTGGCAGCGCCACCACCTGTCCGGAGGATGGTGAGCTCCGCGATGACCTCGGCGGTCGCCGGCCGGTCGGCGGGTGCGGACGCCGTCATCCTGCGGAGCAGGGACGACCAGCCGGCGGGCAGGTCGTTCGGGATCACCGGATCCCGGAGCAGCCGGGCGACGGCGGCTTCGACCGGTGCGCCGGGAAACTCCCGGTGGCCGGTGAGCGCCTCGAGCAGCACCAGGCCGAGCGCGTAGATGTCGGACGCCGCTCCCACCGGGTTGCCACGAGCCTGCTCCGGGCTCATGTAGGGAGCGGTGCCCACCACGTCGGCGCCATCGGTGATCCGGTCGGCCGTGACCGCCCTGGCGATCCCGAAGTCGCTGAGCTTCACCTCGCCGTCCGCGCCGAGCAGGATGTTCCCGGGTTTCACATCCCGGTGCACCAGCCCGGATGCATGCACCGCTTGCAGAGCGCAGGCAATGTCGATGCCGATGCCCGCGACCTCGGCCACCTCGAGCGGCCCCTGCTCGATCCGGCGGGCCAGCGTGGGTCCGGCCACGAATTCCAGCACCAAGTAGGACGGCTCGTCGGCGCTGTTGCGAGCGTCGTGCAACAGGATCAGATTCCGATGCCGCAAACGGGCGACGATCTGCATCTCCTGGCGCTGCCGGGCCGCGACGGTGTCGTCGGCGAGATGACCGTGGAACACCTTGACGGCCACGGTCCGCTCCAGCAGCGTGTCGGTGCCGCGGTAGACGCTCGCTGTGCCGCCCAATCCGATCAGCTCGTCCAGCCGGTAGCGCCCGTCCAGCACGGAGCCGGTGTGGACACCGCCGCCGTTGATCCCACCCACCGGGTCGGCCGGCCACCGGCGTTCGGACCGAACCTCGGTGTCCGTCCCGCCGTCGACCATGGTCACGGGGCCGGCTGCGGACCGGCGCGCAGCCGGCTCAGCCACGATGGAGTCGCTCGGCGCGGGCGTGGATCGTCTCAGGATAGCCGTTCACGTTCTGTACCTTTCGTCCCCGTTGCACTGCGATCCGCTGCGATCCAGCCTTTTTCGCGGCGGTAATCCGGGAAGTGGTTCCCCGACAACGGGGTTGCTAACAGTGACCGATCGGTCGCGCGTGCGGGGACGCGGCTAGATGCCGGCGTCAGGGTCCTCGACGCGGGCCTCGGATTCGCGCAGGATGGCCTCCGCTTGCGCCCGCGGGTCGTCGCTGCCCACCGTGGTCTCCTCGGGCAGCAGAGCCGAACGGGTAGCGACGGCGTCCGTCCGCACCTGCGCCGGCGGAACGGCGTCCTGCTCGCTGTACTCGTTGCCAGGGTCGGGCACCGCGGTCTCCTTCTCATGGTCGTGGGCCGGCTTCCCAATGCCGGCCGGACAGGGTCTGGCTTGGGCGACCGGTCGGCCCGACCGGCTGTTTTTTCAACCGGCCGAGCCTTGAGCATCCGGCCCGTCCCAGGGTTCACGGCAGGACACCCCAACAGCAGTGTCCATCACCGGACCGCACTCGGTCCCGCCGACACCGAACCGGTTGCGGCCGCGGACGGATTGCGCTGTGGCAGAGGCGCTTCACCGACCGTCACAGGAGTCCTATAGCGTCGCTCACCATGGGTGCGACGGAATTGTGGCTGGTCCGTCACGGGGAGAGCATGGGCAACGTCGCGGCGTCCGAGGCGGACGCGGCCGGTGCCGAGGTCATCCCGGTCGGCATGCGCGACGCGGATGTGCCGCTGAGCCCCACCGGCGAGGAACAGGCGTCGGCGCTGGGGGAGTTTCTGCGCGATCTGCCGGCCGACGAGCAGCCGGAGGCGGTGTGGAGCTCGCCGTACACGCGGGCCGTGCAGACCGCCGAGATCTCCCTGCGGGAAGCGGGTCTGCACCACCCGTTGCGGATCGACGAGCGGCTGCGCGATCGGGAGCTGGGCATTCTCGACCTGCTCACCCGGCGCGGCGTGCAGAACCGGTTCCCCGCTGAGGAGGCGCGCCGGCAATGGCTCGGGAAGTTCTACTACCGGCCGCCGGGCGGTGAATCGTGGGCGGACCTCGCGTTGCGGGTCCGTTCGGTGCTGCTGGACCTGGAGCGGCCCGATGTGCCGGACCGGGTGCTGCTGGTGTGCCACGACGCGATGATTCTGATCTTCCGCTATGTCTGCGAGGGCATGCGGGAGGCCGACCTGCTGCAGGTGGCCCGTTCCGGTTCGGTGCGCAACGCCTCCGTCACCCGGCTGGTGCGGCCCAGCGGCGCCGGCTGGTGGACCGCGGACCTGTTCAACGCCGACGAGCACCTCAAGGCCGAGGGCGTGCCCGTCACCGAGCATCCGGGAGAACGAGATGCCCTCGCCCGGTGACGATCTTCGCGCCGACGTGTCGGTCACCGAACTGACTGCGGACGTCCTGCGCGGCTGGAAACTGCCTGCGCTGACCGGAACCGGCAAGGCCAGCCGCGGCGACGTCCACGTCGTCGGCGTTGCCGCGGGCACCCCCGGGGCCGCCATCCTGGCCGGCATCTCCGCGCTGCGCGTCGGGACCGGGCGGATCACCCTCGCGGTGGCCGGATCCGTTGCGCCGGCGGTCGCCGTGACGGTGCCCGAGTGCGGGGTGGTGGGACTGCCGCAGGCCGAGTCCGGCTCGGTGCTCGGTGACGCGGCGGAAGCGCTCGCCGACGAGGTGTCGTCCTCGGACGCGGTGTTGATCGGCTCCGGCCTCGACGATCCGGCAGAGACCGCCGATCTGCTGCGGCGCCTCGCACCTGCCATGGGCCACGACACCGCCGTCGTGCTCGACGCCTACGCGCTCGGTGTGCTGCACGACATCCCCGAGGTGACCGAGAAATGCTCGGGGCGGCTGGTTCTCACCCCGAATCAGCAGGAGCTGGAACGGCTGCTGGAGCTGGACGTCGGTGACCTGGAGCTCGAACAGCTGCCGCAGGCGGTGAGCGCCGCCGCCCGGCGGTTCGGTGCCGTGGTGACCTGCCAGAACGTCATCGCCGGTCCGGAAACGCCGGTGTGGCAGTGCGGCCCGAACTGCATCGGCCTGGGCACGTCCGGCAGCGGTGACGTGCTGGCCGGCGCGGTGCTCGGGCTGCTGGGACGCGGCGCCGAACCGGCCCAGGCCGCCTGCTGGGCAACATATCTGCACCTCAATGCCGGTCATCGGCTGGCCGGTCGGATCGGCACCGTCGGATTCCTGGCCCGGGAGCTGACGGACGAGTTGCCGGTGCAGCTGGAGGAACTGCACCGCTGACCCGCGGCAGTACGGACGAGGAGCCCGACGGTCAGCTCGGCTGGTCACGGGTGCGCAGCAGCTTGTGCGTGCCGTCGCACAGTGGCGCGATCTGCGACTTACCGCACCGGCACAGTGCGATCGTCGGCCGGTTCTGCGGGATGACCGCACCGGCCGCGTCCACGATCCGGACGCTGCCCCGGACCAGCAGGGGGCCGTCCGGGCACACCGTGATCAGGGCGCCGTCGGGCGCTGCGGCCCGGTCCGGCGCCTCGAACTCGCCGTCGGGCATCGTCGCGACCGGTTTCGGGTCGCTCGCGCCGCTCACCCGCACCTGCTTGCCGCTCGGCTGACCGCCGACCACCCCACCGCCGTTCACCGGACCACCGTCAGCCGCGGGGGTCGGGGGTGCGTCGCGGCCACCGGCAACCGGCTGCCCCGATACCGCGCGTCGCCGCGTGGCCAGGACCCGACTGCCAGCCAGACGGTGACCGCGCGGTGTCCCAGTGCGCGTGCCGTACCAGCGGGCGGAAGACGTTCTGCGGCCGCACGATGTCGGCCGTTCGCAGCCCGGAAGCCATGTCCGCCAACTGCTGCGGGCCGTACCGGACGTCCTTCGGCGACCACCACGTGCTCGTACCGCGCGGCGAACACTCCTGTGACGACACCGGCCACCTTCCGGTTCCGGCCGGGCCAGTCGCGCACCGGCATGTGCCGCGCAAACGGCCGCCTGGCCGCGGCGTGCCGACCGAAGAGCGGCTCGTCGGAGCCGTCGACGACGGTGATGTCCACGATGCGCGACAGGTCCTGCAGGTAGCCGGTGACGTTGCCGAGGTCCTGGTCGCCGGACCAGCGCAACGGGACGACGTACTCGATCGGCAGTCGCGCCGTCACCGCGGATCCGGCAGCGGTTCCGGCAGCAGCGACGACTCGCCGCGCTCCCAGCAGGAGCGCAGGTGGGCGGCGCCCAGGTCGTCGAGCATCAGCCCGGCCGCCGCGCCGAACAGGATGTCCGCCGTCCGGGCGGGTTCGGACCGGGCGAGGCCACCGGCGAGGTCGTGACCGGCAATCTGCTCGTGCACGGCGTCCGCCTCGACGTGCTCGTCGAAGAACAGGGTGGCGTCGGCGTCGTATCCCAGCCGTCGCAACCCGTTGCCGTACCAGCGGTTCGGCAGGGACGAGGTCATCTCGAAGGCCGCGAGGTGGCCGACGATGGCGCCGAGCAGTCGGCGGTGCAGCCCGAACATCGACATCGCATTCACCCCGGCGAGGACCGCGCCCGGCACCCTGTCGATGTAGCCGCCGTACCTGTCGTCGAGACCGAGTGCGCGCATGGTGCGGGCGAACAGGCTGGCGTGCATCCGCTCGGCGCGACCGCCGCCGTATTCGTCGGTCTGCACCTCGACCAGCGCCGCCTTGACCGAACCGGCCAGCCGGGGGATCGCCCAGGTGTGCGGGTCGGCCTCTTTGAGGTGGTAGATCGACCGGTGCACCAGGAATTCCCGGTACTGCTCGACGGTGGCATGGTGCGCCAGGAATTTCGACAGGGTGGGTCCGGGCTGCGGAGCGGTCAGTGCGAACAGCGCGCGGGCCACGTCACCGTCGGCGGGCACCTCCGGAACCATCGTCCGGTCACGGATCTCGGTCTCGAACCGCTCCTCCAGCACGCCGCGCACTGCCAGCACGTCAGGATCCCATTCCCATCGCTCGGCGACGCCCTGAACACCCCGGTAGTGCAATTCGTACAGGGTCGCCAGGGTGATCTGCACGTCCTCGTCGACGAGCACGCCGCCCGGCGCGACCGTCTTCGCCAGGGCGAGGGTGTCGGTGAGATTCCCGCCGCGTCCGGTCAGCCCGTGGACGATCTGTTCACTGAGCGGCCCACGGGGCTGCGGCACGGGCATGGCGGACGTCGTCGTTGGCGGGGCCATTGGGGTTCCTTCGCGGTGGTGGAACGGCACAGTTGTTGCAGGGAACAAGTTCCCTGCATTGCCGAACCCGAACCACCACCGAATCCGCTGCGCTGCAGCGGACCTGGCTCAGCCGTTGGCCGACCTGGCTCAGCCGTTGCTGTTGTCGCCGGCCGGTCCGAGAATCGACGACGTCTCGGTCGCCGGCGGTACGTCCCGGCCCCGGTCCTCCGGGACGCGCCCCGCCGCCAGCGTGATGGCGAAACCGGCGGCGATGACGATGACCAGGGTCAGCAGCGCCCAGCCGATGATCCACCACTTGCTGCGCTGCTGCTGGGTGTGTTCCTGTCCACCTTCGGCCTTGGGCTCGTTCGGCGGCTCAGGGGTCGCGTGGGCATCGCGCAACGAGCGTTCCTGGGAGGTCATCTCACTCCTGTCGATGGGGCGGGTCGGCGCCTGGCTGCGACGCCCGGGCTACCAGTTTCCCCCATCCGGCCGCGTCATTCCCGCTTCAGGGTGTCCCGCAACCGGCCGGCCACCTTCTCCACCGCATCGGGCACCTCGGTGGTGCCGTGGAACCGGACGTCCGGATGGGTGGGCGGCGGCATCGGCATGCCCGCCGGCGGCTCGGCGGGGTAGCCGGACTCGCCCTCGCCGTCGGGTGCCGGGCCGGCGGCCCACCGACCGCTGCCGGCGTCCGCGCCGTTGGAGAAGCCCATGCGGCCGGATTCGGCGTCGACTGCTCTCCGGTGATGTACCCCGTTGACGGGACCCTCAGACAGCGCCCCGCGGTCGAGCCGGCCCGTCCGGACCCGGAACCCGCAACCAGGCGCATGATGACAACCATTGCGGGATCGGCGATCAGGGGAGACCGGTTGAAACGGTGGGCAACGGGTACCGCAACCGGAGCGTCACTTCGCCGCCCGTCACAGCGCAGTCACAGGAAGGTCATCAGGTGTCCACGACTGTCGATCCCATCGATCCGACCGGCGCCATCACCGAGCTCACCGCCATCACCTCGGCCGACACCGACATGGCTTCAATCCTCGACGACGTCGTGCGCTTCGTCTGCCGCCGCATTCCCGGGGCCGACGAATGCTCGCTCACGCTGATTCGCGATGACAAGGCCACGACGGTCGCCTCGACCGGTTCGCTGCCGCTGAAATTGGATGAGGTGCAGTATGAATTCGGCTACGGACCCTGCCTGGAGGCCGGGCGCAGCGACGAGATGCTGCAGATCGATGACGTCGCGATCGAGACCCGGTGGCCCAGTTACCTGGCCGAGGCCCGGCAGCTCGGGCTCGGGAGCTCCGTCTCGTTCCCCCTACCGGTGGAGAACTACCTGGTCGGCGCGCTCAACGTGTACGGGCGGCAGCCGAATGCGTTCTCCGCGACCAGCATCGCGCTGGGGCGGGCCCTCGGTCGGCACATCACGGCCGCGCTCAGCCTGGCCGAGACCTCGCTGAACCACCGGGACCGGGTCGCGCACCTGGAAAAGGCGGTCCAATCGCACAGTGTGATCGACCAGGCCAAGGGCATCATCATGGCGCAGCAGAAGTGCAGCGGTGACGTCGCTTTCGCCATGCTGCGCAAATTGTCGATGGACCAGAACATCAAGCTGTACGAGCTGGCCGCGGCGCTGGTGACGAGTGCATCGGGCCATCCCGTCAGACGAGTGACGTGACGAAGCAAGCGTTCGAGTGACGCAACGTGCGGGTGGGGGTTGAATTTCGCGGTCAGCTCTGATGAAATCGTGTCCTGGTCCGAACAAGGTGCCGGATGAACCCTGAAATCAGGAGTCGTCGGTGCTCGACCAACTTCCCACGCTGTCAACTGCCTCCTTCTCGCCCATTGCCGGCGCGCCCGATACTCCGGTACCCGCGCCATCAACATCCGCCTCACCGCTGCCGAACTCACCGCTGCCCGTCCAGCGCAACAACCAGTCCCACCGCTTCGCCTCCGCGCCGTCGGACGACGTCGCCCGCCAGATGCGGGACCTGCTGAACGGGCTGTCCGAGTGTTCCGACGAAACGGAGCGGCTGCGCCGGCGGCGGGCCGTCGTGACGACCTACCTTCCGGTCGCCTGGTCGCTCGCGGCGCGCTACAGCGGCCGTGGCGTCGACCGTTCCGACCTGCGGCAATTGGCCTGCCTGGGGCTGGTCAAGGCCGTCAACCGCTGGGTTCCCGGCCGCAGCGAGGACTTCCTGCAGTTCGCGGTGCCCACCATCGTCGGCGAGATCAAGCGGTACTTCCGCGACCACCTCGCACTGGTCCGACCGCCACGTCGGGTGTCGGAACTGCGGGCCGGCATCGAGCAGGTCCGCGAGCAGTACTGGGAACGGCACGGCCGGTACCCGACGGAGGCCGAGATCGCCCGGCTCATCGGTGCGAGCCCGGAGGCGGTGGCCGAGGCACGCGCCTCGACGCTGCTGTGCCACCCCCGGTCCACCGACGAACCGCACGGCGGGGACTCCACGATCGCCGACAGCTTCGGGTCCGAGGACCAGGCGCTGGGCAGGGCGGAGGACCGGCTGACCACGCAACGCCTGTTGATGACGCTGACGCCCAACGAAAGGGCCATCGTCCGAATGCGTTTCGAGGAGGGCTGGTCGCAGTCCCGGATCGGCGCGGAACTCGGGGTGAGCCAGATGCAGGTGTCCCGCACCCTGCGATCCATCACCCAGAAGCTGCACCGCGCACTCGTCGCCTGACCTTGCGGCGGCGGCCCGTACCGCGTGGGGTGACACCCCGCGTCGGTGACAACCGCACAGCAACGCACAAGGCGCCCGTCCCCTCGCGGGACCGGGCGCCTCTTGTGATCTCCGTATTGGAGCGGGGTCAGCCCGTCGCGCTGCTGCTCCGTACGGTCGCCGGCCGGCGGCCGAGAAGCGCGCCGAGGGCGACCATCCCGATGCCCAGCACCAGGTGCAGCCAGTTGTCGGCGTTGTTCACCGGGACGAAGTTCGCCGAGGTGCTCTCGTCGATCAGCAGGCCGTACAGGAACAGTGCCAGGTAGATGAAGCCCCCGACGATCAGGTAACCGCGGGCGGCGTCGAACGTCCGGGCTGCGAGCAGACCGGCGATACCGAACAGGATGTGCACGGCGTTGTGCAGGATGGACACCTGGAACACGCCGAGCAGTAATGCGTCGGAATAGTGGCCGGCGAACGTCATCTGGTCGTAGTTGGACGTGATCCCGGGGATGAACCCGAGGATCCCGACGAGCAGGAAGACGGCGCCGACGACGGCGGCGACGGTCTGCACGGGGTGCCGCCGGCGGGTGCCGGCGGCGTTGCCGGCAGTGCCGGCGTAAGAGGAATCGGTCATGGCTGGTGCCTTTCGTGCGCGAGGGCGCTGCGGCCCGCAGCGGGTGTCGCGACGGGCCGGACAACACCGGGACTTGTTTGTCCAGAACCTCTTTCGGCGAGAAGGTGAACAAGCGGTAGATTCCCGGCCTCGTTCCGCGTACACAAATACGTGCCGATCCGTGACGTTGATGACAGGGTGGTGCCGCTGCGGACGGCGATTTGTCGTGTACACCGGAAACCATGCGCACTGTTCCCGGTCGTACCGACTCCGTCGTCATCATCGGCGCGGGCCTCGGCGGGCTCTCCGCCGCCCTGCGGCTCGCCGGGGCGGGCCGCCAGGTCACCATCCTGGAGAAGGCCTCCGTGCCCGGTGGCCGGGCCGGCCGGCTGGAGATCGACGGGTACCGCTTCGACACCGGCCCAACGGTTCTCACCATGCCGGAGCTGATCGACGACGCCCTGGCCTGCGTGGGTGAGAAATTGGCCGACCGGCTGGAGCTGCTGCAGATCGATCCGGCTTACCGGGCGCGGTTCCCGGACGGGTCCGTCATCGACGTGCACACCGACGGTGAGGCCATGACGCAGGAGATCGCCCGCACCTGCGGGCAGGCAGACGCCGACGGGTACCAGCGTCTGGTGAAGTACCTCGGCCGGCTGTACGACGTCGAGATGCCCACCTTCATCGACCGGAACCTGGACAGCGTCACCGATGTGATCGGCCCGGACGCCATCCGGCTGCTGACCATGGGTGCCGTCCGCAAGCTGCCCGGGCTGGTCGGCCGCTACGTCAAGGACGAGCGGCTCAAGCGGATCTTCTCCTTCCAGGCCATGTACGCCGGGCTGGCGCCGCAGGAGGCGCTGGGTATCTACGCGGTGATCGCGTACATGGACTGCGTGCGGGGTGTCTTCCTGCCGCGCGGCGGGATGCACGCGCTGCCGGTGGCGCTCGCGGCGGCAGCCACCGACCACGGCGTCAAGATCCGGTACGACACCGAGGTGAGCCGGATCGACGTCTCCGGCGGGCGGGCGAGCGCGGTCGTCACCGCCGACGGGGAGCGGATCCCGGCGGACGTCGTGGTGGTCAATGCCGACCTGCCGATGGCCTACCGGCACCTGCTGGCCCCGGAGCACACCCCGCGCCGGGTCAAGAAGCTGAACTATTCGCCGTCCTGCGTGCTGCTGCATGCGGGGTCGAGCGCGCGGTACGACCAACTCGGCCACCACACCATCGACTTCGGGGCGTCCTGGGACCGGACGTTCGACGAGATCATCCATCGCGGCGAGGTGATGTCGGACCCGTCGTTCCTGATCAGCAACCCGTCGTCCACCGACCCGACGCTGGCCCCGGACGGCAAGCAGACCTACTACGTGCTGTTCCCGACGCCGAACACGGTGTCCGGGCGGAACATCGACTGGACCACCCGCGGTCCGCGGTACCGCGACGAGATGATCGGGGCCATGGAGTCCCGCGGACTGACGGGCTTCGGCCACGCGATCGAGGTGGAGAGCCTGGTGACGCCGCAGGACTGGCTGAACATGGGCATCGCCGCGGGCGCACCGTTCTCGGCGAGCCATCACGTGCCGCAGACCGGCCCGCTGCGACAGCCGACGCTGGACCGGCACATCGAGAACCTGGTGTTCTGCGGTGCCAACACCCAACCCGGGGTGGGGGTGCCGATGGTGCTGGTGTCCGGCCGGCTCGCCGCCGAGCGGGTCACCGGCCGCGACCGGCCGGCTGCCTGAATCCGGCGCCGTGCCCGATAGGGTTTGCGCCATGACCGGTGGTGGGGCGTGAGTCCGGAGTCAGCCCTCGACGCGGCGGGCATCACCGATCCCGGCCTACGGGCGGACTACCTGCACTGCCGCGCGCTGGCCCAGGAGCACGGCCGGACGTACTTTCTCGCGACCAGGTTCCTGCCGGCCGCGCGGCGGCCCGCGATCCATGCGCTGTACGGCTTCGCCCGCACCGCCGACGACATCGTCGACGATTTCACCCCGGGCGTGACGGTGGCGGCGAAGGAGGCGGGCCTGCAGGCGCTCATCGCACAGTTCCGCTCGCCCGGCATCGCGACGGATCCGTCGGTGCGGGCCGCGCTGGACACGGCCCGCCGCTACGAGCTGAGCCCGCAGTTGTTCGAGGACTTCCTGACGTCCATGCAGATGGACCTCACCGTCACGAGTTACGAGACGCACGACGACCTCGACAGGTACGTGTGGGGGAGTGCCGCCGTGATCGGGCTGATGGTGCTGCCCATCCTGGGCACGGTGGTGCCGCGCGAGCAGGCCGAGCCGTACGCCGCCGACCTTGGGATCGCCTTCCAGCTCAGCAACTTCATCCGGGACGTCGGGGAAGACCTGCGGCTCGGCCGGATCTACCTGCCGATGGAGTCGCTGCGCCGGCACGGTGTCGACCGCGCGCACCTGGAGCGCGGCGTCGTCGACGACGCGATCCGGGCCCTGCTGGCCGACGAGATCGCCCGCACCCGGGGCATCTACCGGCGGGCGGAGCCGGGGATTGCCATGCTGGCGCCCGGGGCGCGGGGTTGCGTACGGGTGGCCTTCCAGTTGTACGGCGACATTCTGACCGCCGTGGAGGAGGCCGACTACCAGGTCTTCGGCCCGCGGATCAGGGTGTCCCGCGGCCGGCGGGCGCGGATCGCCGCACAGACGATGGCGTCCGGAGCGGCGGACGGCGTCAGGCGCCGGCTGGGTCGGTCCGGCCGTCCCGGTCCTGCCGGGCCGGATCCGCAGCGCGGCGTCCGAGCCACACCCAGCAGCTGAGCACCAGCGTGACCAGGCCGAAGCCGAACCCGATGTCCTCCAGCGGTGCGTAGAACACCCGCACGCCCAGGATCACGTCCGGGCTGTACTGCACGATGTTCAGGCCGGTGAGGATGCCGTTCACGATGAACTGGAAAAACAGCACGATGCCGTAACTGGCCCAGAACAGCCGGGTCCGCAGCAGGCCGGTGCGCAGCACCGCCAGGTCGACGATCACCGCGACGACGATCGCGGTCAGGGAAGCCCAGGTGTAGACGCCGGGGGTCACGGCGCGTCCAACTCCTTCGGGGGGCCCTGCTCCGGTGCAACCTGTTCCGGTGCAACCTGTTCCGGTGCGGCCGGGCGGGTCGACGCTCCTGGACCGGCGGGCCGGAGCCGCTGGGACCGTCCCCAGGGCTCGGCCCAGTGCGGCTTGATGGAGCGGACGGCCTCCAGGGTGAGGATGCCGCAGATCGGGATGGCCACGAAGAAGGTGATCTCCTCGATCGGCAGCGCGCCGACGAACACGCCGGTGATGTAGTTCGGGTCGAACCACCACCAGCCGGCCCGGATGGCGAAGTAGTCCCAGATCAGGAATACCACCGCGACCGGTGCGATGGCCCGCGCCGCCCGGGCGAACCGGCGGTACACCCGGGCGTTGAACGCGTACTCCAGCGGCAGGGTGCCGATCAGGCAGGCGGCCATCACGGCCAGGTAGGTCAGGTGCTGCATCGCAACATCAGGGGTTTCTGCGGGGTCAGGGTGAGGCCGCCGCGGACGCGTGCCTTGTCGTCGATCCTGGTCAGCGAGGAGCCCGCGAAGGCGGTGACGGCCGCCCGCAGCATCGCCGTTGCCAGCGGCCCGCCGAGGCAGGTGCGCTCGCCGGCGGCGAACGGGATGTACCCCCACGCCGGCAGCGGCTCGGCGAACCGTTCCGGGCGGAACGTCGTCGGGTCCGACCACAGATCGGGGCTGCGGTGGGTCAGGTACGGGCTGTACAGCACCAGCCGGCCGGCGGGGATCGGGTGGCCCTGGAACTCGCAGTCCTCGGTGGCGACGCGGCTGCCGATCCACCCCGACGGGTAGAGCCGCAGCGCCTCGTGCACGACGTCGGCGGCCGCCTCCGGCACGTTCAGGTCGGGCCGGGCGGCGAGCTCCCACAGGCCCAGGGCCAGGGCGTGGGCGGTGGTGTCGTAGGCGGCGGCGACCGCAACCCTGGCTTCCTCCACCCCACCCGGCAGCCGGGCGAACAGCGGCGACAGCGTGTCCGGGTCCGGATCGGCGAACGCCTGCTCCAGCGCCTTCTCCATCCGTCGCACCCGAAACGGCCTGCGCAGCAGGGGTTGCGGCATCGGGCCGTCCAGCGGCGCGACGTACGAGCGCAGCACGGCCTCTGGGAAGCGGGGGCCCAGGAACGACGTCATGATCATGGTCCGGACCAGGTTCGATGACCACGACACCGCATCGAACGCACCCTGCGGCCGGTGCCGCTGCGCGATCTCGGCGAACTGCTCGGCGAACCGCCTGGTCACCTCCTTGCGGTGGAAGGAGGGATTGACGAGGGCCCGCCGGCCGCGGTGTTCGGGGGCGTCTGTCGCCACCAGCCCGGCCGACAGATACGGCGAGAGCTGACTCAGGCTGCCCCGGCTGCGGAACCGGACCAGGTCACCCAGCACGAACCGGTTCCAGTCGGGGGAGTAGCCGACGATCGCCGGGCGCCACAGCCGCAGGCCGAACACCGGGCCCAGCGTTGCGCCCTCCTCCAGCAGTTCCAGGCCGCCGGAGGTCCACCGGGACAGGTGCCCGAACGGCGGCCGGGTGGCCGGCGACGGCAGCTGCGGCGGCGCCTGCACGGTGCTCATCCCCGGCACCTTCCTGACGCCCTCACCGGTACACCCGCCCGCGCCACTGCTGTTCGCGGCGCATCGCCCGGGCCACCACCGGCGCCGCGGCCACCGGGGACGCGGCGACCGCCGCCGCGGCCGCCCAGTCCCGCCCGCCGGTCTTCACCTCGACCAGGGTGCGCTCGGCCACCGCCAGCAGCGCGGCGCCACGCCACCACGGCGAGCGGCGCAGCAGCAGCACCGGGACGGTGTAGGCAAGCAGGTGCCACGCGTAGCCGGCGAGCACCGCCGATCGCCGGCCCCCTGCGGCCGCGGTCAGCCCGCGGCCCAGCCCGGTGATGACCGCGGGGTACCCGTCGTACATCCGCACCCGGACCTCGTCACCGCCGAGCGCCAGGCCGAGCTGCAGACCGCGACGGCGGGAGAGGCGGGCCATGGCAACATCTTCCACCAGCTCGCTGCGCACTGCGGCGTACCCGCCCAGTCGTTCGTACGCGACCCGGCGGAACACCAGCAGGGCACCGCACGCAGTTGCCGCGGATCGGGCGGAGCGGGCGCGCGCACGCAGCAGGCCGAAGGGCAGGAAGCACAGCAGCACGTCCTCGATCAGCGGGGTGAGCAGCCGCTCGCCCCAGCTGATCCGGCGCTGGTTCGGGAACACCGAGAACACGTCGGCCTCTTGCCGGCGCATCTCGGCGAGCACAGCGTCCAGCGCCCCCGGCTCGAGCTCCACGTCGACGTCGCAGAACACCATCGGGTCGGTGCCGCCCGCGGCGTCGGCGAGTTGCGCGCAGGCCCACGTCTTCCCCACCCAGCCCTCCGGCCGGGGGGAGCCGTCGAGAACGGTCACCACCGGCGTGCCCGGGCCCGGCGGCAGGGCGGCCGCGGCGCGGCGGACAACCTCGGCGGACCCGTCGGTCGACCGGTCGTCGAGGAAGATCAACCGGCCCGCCCCGGAGGCGAACAACCGGGGCAGCGTGCCGGGTAACCGGTCCGCCTCGTTGCGCATCGGCAGCAGCAGGGTGGGGCGATCGTCGGGGGCGCCGTGTTGCCCGGCGGCACTGTCCGGCGCACCTCGGCGCAGGACGGGGAACCACCACAGGTTCAGCAGCAGGGTCAGCAGTTTGGTGGCGAGAAAGGCGACGACGAGGCGGGACAGCACGGCGGAGATACGGCTCATGACCTCACCATGGCGCCGCCGAAACGCTCGTTCCAGCTGCGCACGCCGCGGACCAGCTGGCGGAAGCCCGGCAACGGCACCATCGGATCCGCCTGCGCCAGATCGTCGTCCAGCCGGGCCACCGCCGCGGCCAGCAGCGGCTGGGGGTCGTCACCGGGTGCTGTGGGCGCGGTCACGTCGAGGTACGCCTCGGCGGCCTGATTGCCGCGCAGCACCACCCGGGTCGCCACCACGAGCAGGGGGACCCGCGCCGTGTCCGCCAGCCACCGGGCGCCCGGCCGGAACGGCCCGACCGGGCCCACGGGCCGCAGCTCGCCCTCCGGGAAGATCACCAGCACCGCCCCCGAGCTCAGTTTGCGCAGTGCCGCACGCAGTTCCGTGGTGAGCACGACGCCGGCCATCCGCAGCGGGCCGGGCTTGGCCATCGTGGTCGCGTCGACCAGCACGGCGACGTTGCGCTGCCCGACCGCCCGCAGCGCGGCCGCGGCGGCGAAGAAGTCCCACCAGCTGTGGTGGTTGGTGGTCCAGACGGCCGCCCCGGCTGGCAGCGCACCCCGCACCCACACCCCGCGCAGGTTGCGGCGGACGAGCTGATCGAGCGCAACGCCCAGGGCATTCTCGCCCACCGTGGCGCCGGCCGTCACCAACGCTGTTCTGGCCGTGCCGCGGTCAACCAACCCGCTCGTTCTCCCAATCGTTCCCGTCCCGCGGGAGCAGCCCGCGGTGGGCGGCCGCGACCTTGGTGTCGATCTGCCGACGGACATACCGCTGCGGCATGGCGACCAGTTCCGGCGGGGCGCCGGCGCCGGCGGCCGCACGGGCGGCCCTGGCGGCGAGGTCCCGCGCCAGCTGCACGGTCCGGCCGACCGAGCCGGAATCCACCACCAGCTCCCACGCCTCCCGCAGGCCGTCCTCTGACAGGTCGCTGCGCAGCAGCGATGTCAGCCGGGAACTCGTTTCGTCGCAGGTCTTCTCCAGCGAGTAGACGGTCGGCATGGTGACGGTGCCGGCCCGGAAGTCGGCGGCGATCGGCTTACCCAGCGCCACCTGGTCGGCGACCAGATCGAGCACGTCGTCCATCAGCTGGAGCGCGACCCCGAAGTCGGACCCGAAGCGGCCGAGCGCGTCGATCTGCTCGGCGGAGCAGCCGCCGACCCGGGCACCGATCCGGCATGCCGCCTTGAGCAGGGCACCGGTCTTCAGCTCCGCGACGAGCAGGACGTCCTCCGCCGTTGCGCCGGGGTCGAACCGCAGTTGTTCCTCCAGGGCCTGGCCCCGGCACATCTCCGACAGTGCGTCGGCGAGGTCGGCGACCGCGGCAGGGCCGTCGGTCGCGATGGTGCGCCAGCTCAGCGCGATCATCGCGTCACCGGCGATCAGCGCGGTCGAGGCGCCCTCGTGGCGGTGCACGGCGCGCACCCCACGGCGGGTCTCGGAGTCGTCGAGTAGGTCGTCGTGCACCAGCGACGCGCTGTGCAGCAACTCGACCGCCACGGCGGCGCCCACCGCGCCGGCCGATCCCGCCGGACCGATGTCCGCGCAGCGCAAGACCAGATCCGGCCGCAGCCGCTTGCCGCCGGCATCGACCACCCGGTGGCAGCCGGTTCGCAGCGGCTCCGGCAGCGCGTCCAACGCGCCGAGCAACGCCTTCTCCACCGCGGTCGAGCGCAACAGCGTCACTGCCGCCGATGACCGGTCCGGTAGCGGATCCGACTCGGTGCCGGCCGACGCCGGCGCACTGTGGACCGCCGTCATCTCGCCTCCTGGGTCACCGGCCGCAGACCCCGCCGGTCACCCGCGATGCGGTCAGCCGCATCCGGGTCGACCACCCCGGCGCGCTGCCGTCCTGTCCCGCTGCCGCACCACGACTCGTTCCGCAACATCCCGATCAGGCTGTCCACCGTTGATCCCGTCTCGAGATACCCCATAGGCCGTCTACCGACGACAGGGCTGGTCCGGATGCATTCTGAACGGGAAGTTTAGCCGGTTGGTCCGGGCCGACCCCGCAGCGACAGGCGGTGGGCGGTCAGTGCAGGGGGTACCCGCCGGTCACGCCCAACACCTCCGCGGTGATGCAGCCGGACTCCTGGGAGGCGAAGAAGACGAAGGCGGGAGCCGGTATCACGGGCTGCCCGGCCCGCCGCAGCGCAGCGCTCTCGCCGTGTGCTCCCACCCTCTCCTTCGGCACAGCCAGGACATCGCGCACAGGTTTGTCTTCAGCAACGGAGCGCAGCGGTTGGCGCTGATCACCTGCGGCGGAGAGTTCGACGAGACGACCGGCAGCCACGAGGAGAACGTCGCGGTCACCGCCGACCCGACCAGACGGGCGGCCGCAGCCGACCTGTGCTCAGTACGCCCGGACGTCGTCCTCGAACCCCACGGCGTCCACCTTGCGGTGGAAGCGTGTCCCGGTGATGCCGCCGAGCAGTGCACCGATCAGAGCCACGACCACCGCGGCGCCGATCGCGATGATGCCCGCGGTCGTCACACTGCCCTCGTCGACCGGGATCCGAGGCAGGTTGAGCTGGGCGAGCACGTTGTACTGCGAGCCGGCGACGGCACCGATCGCGGCAAGGATCGCGGTGGTGATCAGCGCCCACAGCCATACCGCGAGACCCTGCTTGGCCCCACTGAACCGGGCCATCCGCCCGGCCACGTAGCCACCGCAGAAGTACGCGACGAACAAGATGACGAGCAACAGGATGCCGCCGACCAGGCCGACTGTCTGCGCCGTCCCGGAGTCGGTCTGCGAGTCCTGCACCACCTGATTGACCGCGTCATTGGACGCGATGCCCAGGGCGACACCGGCCGCGGTGAGCAGGGTCAGCATCAGAACCGCCATCCCGGTGGCGGTGAGCCAGCCGAAAAAGCCGGAGCCGAAAGACATTCCGCCGAACCGTTCCTTCTCGCGGGCGGCGACGGTCTGCCGGTCGGGCGGGATGGTGGTGGGCATCGCCCGCTCTGTGCCGGCGTCCTCCGCGAACGGCCGGGCCGCGCGATAACGGGCGGTGGTTCCGGCGGCATCCGGCACGGTGTGATCACCGAACCGGTCGACCGTGGAGTCGTCGGTGCGCGGGGGACCGGTGCGCACCGTGGGGTTCGCGCCGGCCGGCCGCGCGTACGGCGGGGGCGTCACGTTCTGCTGACGCAGAGCCTGCTGGTCGTCGAAGTCCTGGTCGAATTCCGCTCGATTTTGACCATTCTGTCCATATCGGTCACCGCTGCGCAGATCAATCGTCTGCTCTCCGGCCGGAACCTGTTGACCCGGAATACCGGAACGATCCGAAACCGTCGCCTCCTGCTCACCGTCCGTGCGGTGCACGTTGCCCTGCGGTTGAATCGGATGGCTCATCGCATTCTCCCCTGTAGTTGCCGCGACAACAGCCCGGCAGTGCTTTGTGACCTCGGTGTACCCGGAGCTTTGCAGCGTAAACATGCGGCGGTACAGGGCATTCGGGTGGTGGACGTTTGCGGTCGGGGCCGCCGGGTACCGAATCTCCAGCCGGGTGCACGTGGAGCTTTCGGGGGTTGCCGACAGCGCTCCGGATCTGTTTCCAGGGAATTCTGCGAGGACGGTTTACCACGCAAAAATCCGGGGCAATGGACAGACGGCGCCAGGACCGGCGGCCGCAGATGGCGGTCCGCCGGCGAGCGAAGGGGAGAGCGTTGAACATCAGCAAGGACCAAATCCTGCAGTTCCTCCGCGAGCAGGGCCAGGGTGACAAGGCCGATCAGGCGTCGTCCGAACTGCCCGACCAGGTCGACACCGACCAGCACGCGGATCTGCTGTCGAAGTTCGGCATCGACCCGCAGCAGCTGCTCGGTCAGCTGGGCGGCAAGCTCGGCAACATCTTCTAGTCCACCGCTTCTCGCGCATCCGCGCACAGCCATCAGCACGCCGCACGTTGTGGCGTGCCCCGGAGATGAAGGAGAGCTATGACGAACGCAGCAGGCCCCGAGGCCTACATCGGCCGTAACGCCGTCGACCAGGATGGCAGCAAGATCGGCTCCATCGGGCAGGTCTACCTGAACGACGAGACCGGCCAACCGGACTGGATCACCGTCAACACAGGGCTTTTCGGCACGAAGGAGCACTTCGCCCCGCTCGCCGGCTCGAGCTTCAACGGTGACCAACTGGTCCTGCCGTTCGACAAGAACGTGGTCAAGGACGCCCCTGACGTCGCCGATGCCAGCCATCTGGATGTCGACGAGCAGGAGGCGCTGTACTCCTACTACGACCGCTACCTGGGCGCCGGTTACAGCCAGTCCGGAACCGGGACCGTCGGCGACCTCGGCCGGGCCGACAGGGACCGGACCGACCATGACCGCACCGACTATGACCGTGCGGACTATGACCGCACTGACCATGACAGCACCGATCGCAGCGTGGGGCACGACACCTCCGGCCCGAACACCGATGACGCAATGACCCGCTCCGAGGAGCAATTGCGGGTCGGCACCGAGCAGGTGGCGGCCGGCCGTGCGCGGCTGCGCAAGTTCGTGGTCACCGAGCAGCAGTCGGTGCAGGTTCCGGTCACGCGCGAGGAGGTGCGCGTCGAGCGCGAGCCGATCACCGAGGCCAACCGCGGTGCGGCGCTGTCCGGCGGCGACATCACCGAGGAGGAGCACGAGGTCGTGCTGCACGCCGAGCGTCCGGTGGTCGACACCGAAGCCGTTCCGGTGGAGCGGGTTCGCCTCGGCACCGAGACGGTGACCGAGCAGGAGACCGTCAGTGGCACCGTCCGCAAGGAGCAGATCGAGTTCGACGACGAGGCCACCGGGACCGACCGTCGGCGTTCCGACAACTGAGTCATGCAGCACGGCATTGATCCAGCAGGTGCACCGTCCGGGGATCACTCCCCGGGCGGTGCGCCGGCGCCGGCGGATCCGGCGCAGGCGCTGCGCCGGCGGGACGCCGAGCTGCGGGACGCCGATCTGGCGGAGCGGCTCGACGTCGACCCGGAGGGCGGCGACGTCAAGGGTTGACCCCGGCCGGCCCGGCTTGTGATTCGTTGTCCGCAATAACGGTTTACGCGGTGAGATGTGGCATTCGAAGCGAGGTGGACCGTGCCTGACGTCAGGCCAGTCGATCCCAATACGCCGCAGTCGAGGGGTGCTTCCGCCGCCGTGCTGCCGGCGGCCGAGCCCGGGGCCGGCCGTGGGTCGCTGGACCGCCGGCGCATCCTCGGTGCGGCGGTCGGCCTCATCGACGAGCACGGCCTGCGATATCTGACGATGCGCCGGCTCGGCGCTCACCTCGGGGTCGAGGGCATGGCGCTGTACCACTACATCCCTGGACGAGAAGCACTGCTGGACGGGATCGTCGAGACCGTCATCGACGAGCTGTACGGCGATCCGGACGTGCACCTGACGCACCCGCAGTGGCAGGAGTACCTGCAGCGCCTTGCGCACGGCGTCCGCCGGATCGCGCTCGCCCACCCGCAGGTTTTCCCGCTGATCGCAACCCGTCCGCCGGCAGCCCCATGGGTGCGCCCGCCGCTGCGCAGCCTGCGGTGGATGGAGTCGTTCTTGCAGACCTTGAAGGACTGCGGATTCTCCGACGCCGACGCGGTCACCACCTACCGGTCCTTCTCCAGTTTTCTGCTCGGCCATCTGCTGCTCGAGGTGTCCGCCCAGGGCGCCGACATCGGGCCCGTCGAGGACGAGGACCCCGGCAGCCCGAACCGGGCCGACCTCACCGGCTACCCGTTGCTGCAGTCGCTCCGGTCGGAGTTGTCGCAGGACAGCAGTGCCCAAGAATTCGAGGAATCACTGGAAGCCCTGATCGACCGGCTCGAGATGCTCGTCCGCGGTCGTTGACCACCGCACGCAACCATCGGCGCGAGGAGTGCTTCATGACCGAATCCATCCGGTCCCTGCTGGTCCTCGGGGCGAGCGGCGACCTCGCCGGCCGTCTTCTGCTGCCTGCGCTCGGCCAGTTGATGAGCAGTGACTCCGGACCGGACACGCTGCACGTGGTCGGTGCCGGCATCGAGCAGTGGGATGACGCCACCTGGCGGGACCGCGTCCGCGAATCGTTCGCGATGGTCTCCGCGAAGGGCCCGCGGGTGGACGAGATGCTCGCCACCACAACGTATCTGCAGGCGGACGTGACGAAACCCGACGACCTGACCCGGTTGCTCGCCGCCTGTGAACCCGCACCGGCGATCTATTTCGCGCTGCCTCCTGCGGTCACCGCACTGGCCTGCACCGCGTTGTCCGCGCTGCACCTGCCGGCGGAGACGGCGCTGGTGCTGGAGAAGCCGTTCGGCACCGACCGGGCCGGTGCGGCGCGGCTGAACGCACTGATCGCGGGCCTCGTGCCGGAGGACCAGATCCACCGGGTCGACCATTTCCTCGGCAAATCCACCGTCCTGAATCTGCTGGGACTGCGGTTCAGCAACCGGCTCTTCGAATACCTGTGGAGCGCCGAGCACGTCGAGAAGGTGGACATCGTCTTCGACGAGGCGCTGGGCCTGGAGAACCGGGCCCGGTACTACGACGGCGCGGGCGCGCTGGTGGACATGATCCAATCGCACCTGCTGCAGGTGCTGGCGTTGATTGCGATGGATCCGCCGGCCAGCCTGCACGCCGCGGACCTGCGGGACCGCAAGGCGGACGCGTTGCGGGCGTGCCGGATCTGGGGCGGGGACCCGGCGTCGGCCAGTCGGCGCGCCCGGTACACCGCGGGCACGATCGAGGGACGGAAGCTGCCGGCCTACGTCCAGGAGCAGGGAGTCACGCCCGAGCGCAACACCGAGACGCTCGCGGAGGTGACGCTGGAGATCAACAACTGGCGTTGGGCCGGGGTGCCGTTCCGGCTCCGCTCGGGAAAGGCGGTGTCGGCGTCCCGCAAGGAGATCGTGCTGACCTTCAAGCGGGTGCCCTGGCTGCTGCCCGGGCTGACCGGAACGGAATCACCGACCCGGCTGCGGATCTCGATGGGACCGGACCGGATGGCGTTGGACATCAACATCAACGGGCCCGCCGACCCGTTCGAACTCGACCGCATCGAACTGTCCGCGGACTTCAACGGCGGCCGGTTGCCGGCCTACGGCGAGGTCCTGGCTGCCGTCTTCGGTCAGGACCCCACTCTGTCGGTGCGCGCCGACACCGCCGAGGAGTGCTGGCGCATCGTCGATCCGGTGGTGGCGGCATGGCGGGACGGCGCCGTACCGCTGGACGAGTACCCCGCCGGGTCCACCGGTCCCACCGGCTGGCCGGTCTGACCCGGCCGCACGGGCAGGCGTCGCTGCGATCAGGCGGCCCACTCGACTTCCAGGAAGCGGGAGACGGTCCAGCCCAGCTTGTCCGCGGCGCTGACCAGTTCAAGGTGTCCGCCGGGGAAGATGTCCAGCGTGCAGTTGGGCAGCAGCCGCGCCATCATCCGCGCGTTGGAGACCGGCACGATCGGGTCGTCGTCACCGCTCATCACCAGCACCGGCAGGGTCAGCAGCGGCAGGAACGGCAGGCTCGTCCAGAAGCCCAGCGCGGCGAGTTGGTGGACGTAGCCGCGGCCGGTGCCGTCGCCCTGCAGTGCGGTGACCAGCGTCCGTAGATCCGACCGACGGTGCCGACCGGTGGTGCGGAACAACGTCTCGGGGCTGAGTGACAGGCCGGGGATCTGCACCTCCGGCGGGATCATCAGACCGGCCAGCACCCGGAAGTCGCCGGGGATGGACAGCGCGCCGGTGCTGGTGCTGAGCAACACGAGCCGCCGGCAGCGGGAGGGGTACTGCAGGACGAATTGCTGCGCCAGCGCGCCGCCCCAGGAGAAGCCGAGCAGGTCGATCTCCCGGTAACCCAGTTGGTCGAGCACCTCGGCGATCATCCACGCCAATTCCGGAAAGGCGAAGGGCCGCAGGCCTGCCGGCGACTCACCCACACCGGGGGTGTCGATGCGGATCACCTCGAGCCCGGGATCGATGGCGTCCACCAGCGGCTGGAACAGCTCCAGGCCGGCACCGATGCCGTTGAACATGACCAGCGGGACGCGCTCGGCGTCGCCCGGTCGGACGTCCACCCGGAACTCCTGGCCGGCAACGGTCATCTGCCGTGCCGTCACGTCCCCGGCAATCACGTCTGCGATGGCCATGCCATCTCCTTCCGGTCCTCGTTGACCTCCCGCCGGCCGGACCGGCGCACCTGCGCGACCCCACCGTCGCCGACCTGGGCCGGGACGACCGAGACTACCGACCGTCCACCGAAAATGCTTTCCGGAAGACCGAACGGCGGCTGGGCAATTCGCCACCCGGTTGACGGCGTCGACGACAGGGAACAGCCGCGGTATGACATTCGATCCGAGGACGGCGATCGTCACCGGCGCCGATTCCGGTATCGGCCGGGCGATCGCCGTGGAGCTGGCCGGAGCCGGCATGGACGTCGGCGTGACGTGGCACACGGATTCCGCGGGCGCCGAGCAGACGGCCGCCGAGGTCCGGGAGCGGGGCCGGCGCGCGGAGGTGGCGCAGTTGGACACGACCGACATCCCGGGGTGCGGGGACGTCATCGATGCCATGGCGGAGAAACTCGGCGGGCTGGACGTGTTCGTCAACAACGCCGGTACCGGTGACAGCGCGCCATTTCTCGAGATGACCCTGCAGCAGTGGCAGCACACCGTGCGGACCGACCTGGACGGTGCCTTCGTCTGCCTGCAGCGGGCCGCCCGGCGCATGGTGTCCGCGGGTCGCGGTGGACGGCTGATCGCCATCACCAGCGTGCACGAGCACCAGCCGCGGGTCGGCTCGACGGCCTACGACGCGGCGAAGCACGGGCTCGGCGGGCTGATGAAGACGGTCGCGCTGGAACTCGGGCTGCTGGGTATCACCGCCAATTGCGTCGCGCCGGGTGAGATCGCCACCCCGATGACCGGACAGACCGACGAGGACCCACACGGCACCCGCCGGCCCGGCGTGCCGCTCGGCCGGCCCGGCGATGCGCGCGAGATCGCAGCTGTCGTCCGGTTTCTGGCTTCGCCCGCGGCGAGTTACGTCACCGGCGCCTCGTGGCCGGTGGACGGTGGCATGCTGTTGATGGGACCGCAGGCCGGCTCCCACATCACCAGTGACGATTGGCGTTCCGGCTGATCGGTCCGTCCTAGAGATCATCACTGCAACAAAACCGAAGGGAAGTACCGTGTCTGACGAGAAGTCCCCTGTCACAAAGGTTGCCGAGCTGGCCAAGGACATCCGGATCGGGATGTTGACCACGCAGGACGGAGCCGGCAACTTCATCAGCCGGCCGATGGCCCAGCAGGAGGTCGAGTTCGACGGCGATCTGTGGTTCTTCGCCGAGCGCGGCTCGCGAAAGGTCCAGCAGATCACCGCAAATCCGCGGGTGGGCGTGACCCTGACGTCCAACGACACCTGGATCTCGCTCAACGGCAGTGCTCAGGTGATCGAAGACCACGCGAAGGCCAAGGAGCTGTGGAACACCTGGGTGGAGGCCTGGATGCCGCAGGGCCCGGAGGACCCCAGCGTCGTGTTGATCAAGGTGTCGCCGGAGAGCGCCGAGTATTGGGACACCCCGGGCGGCCGGGTCGCCTCCGTGCTCAGCTTCGTCAAGGCGAAGGTGACCGGTCAGCCGTACGACGGCGGCGAGAACGAGCGCGTCACCCTGTAATCGCACGCGCACCAGCAGTGGGCCCGTCACCGGGCGCGCCGGTCAGGACAGCCGGCGCGTGGTGATGGGCCCGCTGCGCATCAGCTCCGTCAGCTGCCCCAGGACGGTCCGCGGCCGCAGGACGGGGCTCGCGGTGCTCGCCGCGTCCCGGATACCCGCGAGCGCCTCCCGCAGCGCGCTGACCGCGTCGACTCGCGGTTCCCAGTCCAGCACCGTGCGCGCCCGGGTGGTGTCCAGCAGCGGCACGGCGAATGCCAGGTCGATCCAACCGGCGTCGATCCGCTGCAGCCGGGCGTGCCAGCTCGCCGCGACCAGGGCGCGCAACGCCGCCGCCGGCAGCGGCACCGGCCGCGCGCCGAGCGCCGCCGCCAGGTCGTCGCGGGTGATCGGCGGCTCGGCGGCGATGTTGAACGCTCCACCGGCCCGGCGGTGGATCGAGGCCAGCACCGCCGCCGCGAGGTCGTCGGCATGCACCACCGGCACGGTGAAGGCCCGTTCCAATGGCAGCACCGGCAGGGCGGTGGTCAGCCGCGCAGGGAAGTAACCGGGCACGCCGTAGCGCAACAGGGCACTCCCGGCCGCCCGCTGCAGGACGATGCCGGGTCGGAACCGGGTGATCACCACGTTGCCGCCCGGCCGGCGGGCCGCGAAGTCGTCCAGCACCCGCTCGGCGGCCGCCTTGTGCCGGCTGTACACCGAGGACGGCACGCCGTCCGTGGGCCAACTCTCGTCGACGCGCTGCCCGCGTTCGGCCCGCCCGTAGGCCCCCACCGAGGACATGTGCACCAACTGCCCGACGCCGGCGCGCGCGGCGGCCTCGACCACCGCGGTCAGGCCGCCCACGCCGACGCGTTCCAGTTGGCCCGCGTCCCGGGTCGGCTGGAATCCCCAGGCCAGGTTCAGGACGGCGTCCGCGCCGTCCAGCACGGGCACCAACCGGTCCGCCGCGCCCGCCGCCGACAGGTCGATCCGGTGCCAGTGGGCGATGTCATACGGCGGTTCCGGCGGCGGGGTGCGGCGGCTGACCGCGGCCACCTCGACAGGGGTGGAACGGGCCTGCAGCAGGCGGAGCACGGCGGTCCCGACGTTGCCGCTGGCCCCCACGATGACGATGCGCATGAGTGTCCTGTTCCCCCTTCTCGGGACTCTCGTCGAGCAGGTTTCGGAAAAAAGTTACGATTTTCGTCCGTTTCTGTCCGTCCCACCCGTTTCACGGGTGAATAATGGGGTACTGAACGGGCAGCACAAAGGAGGCTCATCATGAGCGGAAGTTCAAGAAGTACTGCTGTGCTTCGCCCGCTGACCGACCGGCAGGCGGAAGTACTGCAGGCCGTTGCGGACGAACGGATCGAGCGGGGGCTCGTGCACGGCACGTTGGAACCGCACCTGCTGGAGGGCCAGGACGTGATCTGGACCCTCCGAGCACTGGTGATCAAGGGGTTGGTGCAGTTGCAGCCGATCGGTCGGCCGCTGCTGACCGACCGCGGATGGATGTCGGTGTATCTCGCGGCATGAATAGGGGACGGGCCGGCGGGTCAGCCGGGCCGTCCCTGCGCCCGATCGAGCCCGGGGGTCAACGGTAACCAGGCCAGCACGTCCTGGATCGTGGTGTCCCAGTACGCCCAGTCGTGGGCGCCGGCGCCGAAGTCGCTGTCGCAGCGAAAACCGTTGGCGGACAATGCATCGACGAAACGGCGATTGGTGGGCACGAGCGGATCCTCGGTGCCGCAGTGCACCGACAGCCGCGGCGCGGCTGCGGGGTCGGCCTGTTCGAGCAGGGTGAACAGGTCGTCGGGCGTGCCGGTCACCGACCGATTGCCGAACACCCGGTCGTCGACGTCGCTACGCAGGTCCTCGCGGAACTGCAGCGCCGCGACGTCCAGGGCGCCGGAGAGGCTCGCGGCCGCCGCGAACCGCTGCGGCTGCTGCAACGCCCACTTCATGGCGCCGTAGCCGCCCATCGACAGGCCGGCGACGAAGGTGTCCGCACGGCGCGCCGACAGGCGAAAAAAATCTCCGGCAATTGCCGGTAGTTCCTCCGTCAGGTATTCCCAATACGGCAGGCCGTGCGCCTCGTCGGAATAGAAGCTGCGGTGCACCTGTGGCATGACGACGGCGATGCCCAGCGGCGCGACGTACCGCTCGATGCTGGTGCGGCGCGCCCAGATGGTGTGGTCGTCGCTCAGCCCGTGCAGCAGGTACAGCACCGGCGGGTCGCCGGGCCGCTCGACGCCGGTCATCCCGATCTGCGCGGTGGTGCGCTGCGGCAGGATCACCGTCATCGACACGCTCATCGCCAGCACGTCGGAGAAGAAGTCGCAGTGCAGCAGTGCCATCTCGTTCAGGACCTTTCTCTTAGCCTGGGTCAATGCCCGTCCGCACGGCCGTCCCCGCCGCCGCCATCGACTTCGACGCCATCCGCGCGGAACTGTCGATACCCGATACCCACCCGCCCGACGCGGTGGCCGAGGCGGTACAGATCGCGCAGCGGCCGCCACCGGCCCATCCCGTCGACGTACCGTTCGTCACCGTCGACCCGCCGGGGTCGAAGGATCTCGATCAGGCGGTGCACCTGTCGCGGGACGGGCAAGGCTATCTGGTGCAGTACGCGATCGCAGACGTCGCCGCATTCGTCCCGGTCGGCGGCGCCATCGACGCCGAATCGTGGCGGCGCGGGACGACCCTGTACAGCCCGGACCGCAGCACCCCGCTGCATCCGGTGGAGTTGTCCGAGGGTGCCGCCAGCCTGCTACCGGGCCAGGACCGTCCCGCGGTGGTGTGGACGATCCGGCTCGATGGCCGTGGTGAACCCACCGATGTGCAGGTCCGGCGCGCCGTGGTCCGGTCGGTGGCGCAGCTGAGCTACCCGACGGTGCAGGCCGACGCCGACGCCGGGACGCTGCACCCGTCGATCGCGCTGCTGCCGGAGATCGGCAGGTTGCGCCGTGAACGGGCCGGGGAGCGGCACGCCATCAGCCTGGACATCCCCGATGCCGAGATCGTCCGCGGCCCCGACGGGCACTGGACGCTGGAACTGCGCGCCGTGCTGCCGGTGGAGCAGTACAACGCGGAGATCAGCCTGCTCACCGGCATGTGCGCGGCCGGAATCATGATCCGCGGCGGGGTCGGGTTGCTCCGCACGTTGCCCGCCCCGACCCCGGAGCAGGTGTCGGTACTGCGCAGAGCGACTGCGGCACTGGGCATTCCATGGCCCGATGACGAACCGCCGGGTGACGTCATCGGCCGGCTCGACGGATCGCGCCCGCGGGACGCGGCATTCCTGGAGGACGCCATCCGGCTGCTGCGCGGCGCCGGGTACACCCCGTTCGACGGCGCGGCGCCGGAACGGTCCGAACACGGCGGGGTGGGCGCGCCGTACGCGCACGTCACCGCCCCACTGCGCCGGTTGGCCGATCGGCATGCCACCGAGGTGTGCCTGGCCCTGCAGGCCGGGTCACCGATTCCGGCGTGGGCGCGGGCGGCCCTGCCGGATCTGCCCGCGGCGATGACGGCCGCCGACCGGAAGGCCGCCGAGCTGGCGAAGGCATGCTCGGGCGCGGTCTCGGTGTTCGTGCTGCACGGCCGGGAGGGCGAGGAGTTCGCCGCGACCGTGCTGCAGATCGAACGCGAGCGGGACCGTGCCGTCGTCGTCCTGCACGAGCCGCCCGTGCGGGCGCACTGCGACCCCACCGGGCTGACCGAGGGTTCGGTGATCACGGTGCGGCTGGTGTCGGCCGACCCGACCAGCCACCGGTTCGTGGTCCAACCGGTGGGCTGACCGCGCTGGCCCCCGGCGCAGGTGGCACGCTTCGCGGTATGGGAGACGAGATCGGCCGGTCGACGGCCTTCTACTACAACATCAGCACCGGCGAGGTCGAGCCGGAAGGCAAGAGCAAGGCCAAGGATCTGCTCGGCCCGTTCCCGACCCGGGAGGAAGCGGCGAACGCCCTGGAGATCATCCGCGAGCGCGAGGAACGCAAGAACGCCGAGGATCGGGAATGGCGGGATCGCTGATCGCGCTGACGGTCAGGTGAACCTCGGCAACGACAGCACTGGGCCCCGTACCCGCGACCTGACCTGGGTGGTGGCGCTCGCCGCCGCCCTGTGGGGGACCGACGCCCTGTTGCGGGTGCCGCTCGCCCGCGAGGTGGCCGCCCCGACCATCGTCTTCGCCGAGCATGCGGTGCTGGTGCTGGTGCTGCTGCCGTTCCTACCCCGGGCGTTGCGGGCGTTCGGCACCCTCGACACGCGGGGTCGGCTGGCGGTGATCGGCATCGGTGCCGGCGCTTCCGCGGTGGCCACCACGCTGTTCACCCTGTCGTTCCGGTTCGGTGACCCTGTGACGCCCGCGGTCATCCAGAAGTTCCAGCCTGTGATCGCCATCGCCGGCGCCGCGCTGGTGCTGCACGAGCGGCTGCGACCGTCGTTCGCCATGTTCGCGGTGCCCGCGCTGATCGGGGCGTGGCTGCTTGCGTTCCCCGACCCGCTGAGCATCGGCGTCGATCAGCTGACCGTGGTGCTGCTGGCGCTCGGCGCTGCCACCTTGTGGGCGGCCGGCACCGTCCTCGGCCGGCTGGTCGCCACCCGACTGACCGCGGTCGAGCTGACCACGCTGCGCTTCGCGTTCGGGCTGCCCGCGGCGCTGATCATCGTGCTGGTCACCGGGTCCGCGCTGTGGGTGCCGGATGTGCCGAGCACGCTGTCGGTGGTCGGTATCGCCCTGATCCCCGGGTTGCTCGCCATCTGGCTGTACTACGTGGGCCTGCGCCGGACGGCGGCGTCCCGCGCGACGCTCGCCGAGCTGGCCTACCCGCTGACCGCCGCGGTGGTCGGGGTGACGTTCCTGGACGCGCAGCTGCAGCCCGGGCAGTGGCTGGGTGCCGCGCTGGTGGTGGCCGCGGTCACTGCGCTGTCGTGGCACGAGTCACGGGCCAGGATCCCGTCCGTGCAGGTGTCACCCGATCAGCTGGCTCCCGAACTCCGATAGTCCCGGCTGCGACGGCTGCGACGGCTGCGCCGGCTGCGGCGGGCGGACCACGTGCGGTCGTGTCCCCGTCCGCCGCTGGCGCGATGGCAGAATCGAGCGGTGTCCAGCCATCACCGCCCGCTGCGGCGTCCCCGGTCCCTGCTTGCCGGTGCCGGGGCTCTGCTGCTGGCGGTGACGCTGGCCGCCTGCTCGAGTTCGGTGGCCGGCACGGCGACCACCGGCCGGGCCGTTACCGGCGCCGCAACCGCGGCCCCGCCGAGCTCGGGCGCCCCGACGTCAACCACGGGCGGCACCCCCGCCGCGGTCCCGGCCGGGCTGGAGACGTTCTACGGCCAGCAGCTCGACTGGGGTTCCTGCGCCGATCTGGCGACGTCGGAGGACACCTCCTTCTATCGCTCCGCATCGTTGCAGTGCGCCGACCTCACCGTGCCGCTGAGCTACGACGAGCCGGACGGGGAGACCGTGACGGTGAAGGTGCTGCGCAAGCCGGCCACCGACCCGTCGCAACGGATCGGGTCGGTGATCATCAATCCCGGCGGCCCCGGCGGGTCCGGGGTGGAGACCGCCGGCCAACTCGCCGCCTACGGCATCACGGCAGAGCTGGGCAAGCGGTTCGACATCGTCGGCTTCGACCCGCGCGGCGTCGGCTCGTCGACGCCCGCCGTCCGCTGCCAGACCGATGCCGAGCGGGACGCCACTCGCGCCTTCACCCCGCGCACTCGCACCCAGGCGGAGGTGGACGCCGTGAACGCCCAGGCGAAGAAGCTCGCCGAAGGGTGCGTGGCGCTGACCGGAGCACAGGGCGTCGACGGGAAGGCCTTCCTGGCCGACGTTGGCACGAGCAACGTCGCCAAGGACCTGGACGTGCTCCGCGCCGCGGTCGGCGACGAGAAGTTGACCTACCTGGGCTGGTCCTACGGCACCAGCATCGGCACCTCTTACGCCCGGCAATTCCCGGAGAACGTGCGGGCGATGATCCTGGACGGCGCGGTCGATCCGAAGGCCGACCCGGTTGCCGAGACGGTCGCGCAGGGCGAGGGCTTCCAGAAGGCGTTCGAGGACTTCGCCGCCTGGTGTGCCCAGCAGGACCAGTGCGCATTGGGCACCGACCCCGCCAAGGCCACCGCCAACTACCAACGGTTGGTCCGCCGATTGCTGGACAACCCGGTGCAGCTGCCGGACGGACGCGTACTGACCTTCGCCGACGCCAACACCGGTACCGGCCAGGCCCTGTATTCGGAGAGCCTGTGGGAGCAGCTGTCGAAGGGCCTGACCGACCTGTCCAACGGGGACGGCACCGAACTGATGAAGCTGGCCGACAGCTACGACGGCCGCGCGCCGGACGGCACCTACAGCAACACCCTGGACGCGTTCCTGGCCATCGGCTGTATCGACGGGTCCAGGTCAGTGCCCGCGGACGCGGCCCAGCAACTGGCCGAGAAGTACGCCGCCGCAGCGCCTTTCTCCGATTCGGGTGATCCGCCGAAGGCCACCAAGGATCCGTGCGACTACTGGCCGGTGCCGCCGAAGCCGGAGCCCACCGATCTCGATGCCGGCGCCCTGCCGAAGCTGCTCGTCATCTCCACCACGAACGACCCGGCCACGCCGTACGAGGCCGGGGTGCGGCTGGCCGACGAGCTCGGTGCCTCGCTGCTCACCGTCGACGGCACCAACCACACCGCCTACCTGGGACTGGGCAACTCCTGCGTCGACGACATCGGCACGGCCTATCTGACAGATCTGAAACTGCCGGAGGACGGAGCCACCTGTAGCTGAGCAGAGCGGGCCGCCAGGCTACTTCTGGTCGGCCACCCACAACCCCAGCAGGCCCCGGAAGTGGGCCAGGAACTGTTCCTGCTCGTGGGCCGGGTAGGTCGCCTTCACGGTGCTCACCAGCAACTGGTCGAAGTCCGGCGAGCTGATCCAGTCGTAGACGATCTCCGGCAGGTCCGCCAGCGCGGTGGAACAGAACTCCCGGTAGACATCGGCCTCGAAGTACTGGTCGGCCATCAGCGCGTACCGGCCGAGCTTCTCCGACCAGTTCAGCTCCGGGTCGTCGGCGACGTCGAACCACGCCCGGGTGTTGGTGTCCACCTGCGGTTTGCGGCCGGTGACCGCGCAGAACACCGACCACGAGACGAGCTGGGTGATCGCCCACGGGAAGTAGTAGTGCAGCGAGGTGATCGCGATGTCGGGGCAGGCGTTGGCGTAGTCGATCGGCTTGACGGCGGTGCCGCTGACCAGCGACTCGCAGGAGTTGAACTCCCACCGGAAGAACGCGTTGATCGTGCGGGACAGCGTCAGGATCTCCATGCCGGCCTCGGCGGGCAGGAAGTTGTGCGACACCTCGTACCGGTGGTGCATGGGCAGCTCCGGCCGGAAACGCATGATCTTGGTTTCCGGGCCGATGGTCAGCGACCGGGCGAACGAGTCGTACTCCGACGCGGCCTGCAGGTGCATGAGCATCTGCCCGGATTCGTCATAGGCCCGGTGCAGCGCGGCGGTGTCGTCCACCCGGGACACGCCGCGCCAGGCGCCGCCGTCGAACGGCTTCATGTACAGCGGGAAACCGACCCGGGACGCGACCTCGTCCAGGTCGAACGGCAGGTTGTAGCTCTCCGCGGTGTAGGCCCACTTCTCGTGATCCACCGGGTTCTTGTACGGCACCAGCACCGTTTCGGGAATGTCGAAGCCCAACCGCATCATCGCGCAGTACGCCGAGTGCTTCTCCATGGCCTGGAAGGTGAACGGGTTGTTGATCAGGTAGGTGTCGTTGACCAGCGCCGCCTTCTTCAACCATTCCCGCGGGTGGTAGTACCACCAGGCCAGCCGGTCGATCACCACGTCGTGCCGGACCGGTGCTCGCAGATCGAACGGTTCGATGGTCAGTCGCTCGGTGCCGACGTGGTGGGGTTTGCCCTGATATGTCACGGGGTCCAGCCGGCGGGTGAGTGTCTCGAAGGCGATGGGCCAGTCCTTCTCGGTTCCCAGCAGCAGGCCGATCAGGTGGGTGGTGGAGTTGCGTCGCGGCGCGGTCATGACGTGATCCTTGCCGGACCGGTTCGGCCGGGCAACGCGGGGTACCCCGTCATTGCCCTGCGCGTTCGCCGCCGGTCAGCCGAGCGCCGGCAGGTAGATCGACGCCTGCGCGCGCCAGCTCGGCCAGTCGTGCGGCCACTCGTGGCCCCACACGAAAAGCTCGTGCGGAATGCCCTTCTCGGCCAGCACGCCGGCGAGTTCCCGGGTGGATGCGTTCGCTCCCGTGGTGTCCTCCCACATGCCGCTGCCGACCACCAGGGTGATCGCCAGCCGCGATCGCAGGTAGTCCAGGTGGCCGCCGTGCGCGCCGGGCAGGAACTGCAGGGGACTGGCGTAGTACGTCTCGTCGTCGGCCGGCCCCCACGCGCGCCAGGCCCACGGGTTGTAGTTGCCGGAGAACGCCACCGCCCTGGCGAACACGTGCGGGTGCCGCAGCGCGAACAACACGGCGTGGAACGCACCCATCGAAGGGCCGGCGGTGGCGATGTCGTCACGCCCCCCGCACCGGTCCCGGATGAACGGCACCACGTGCCACACCAGCCAGTCCTCGTAGCGCCGGTGGTTACGGGCGCGGTCGGTGAGCGGCATCCAGGACGCCGACCAGGAGGAGTTGTCCAACGATGGCAGGCAGAACACGGTGATCCGGCCGTCGTCGATGGCCGGGCGGACCGCGTCGAGCATCCCGTTGGCCTCGAAGTCCCACGGGTTTCCCGCCTCGGACGGGAACCAGATCACCGGCCGGCCCCAATGCCCGTGCACCGCGATCTCCGCAGAGCCGCCCAGCGGGGGAGCGTCGATCCGGTGATATTCGGTGCGGGTCATGCCTTTCCGGTCCTCGCCGGCTGGGCGGCCGGGCGGCCCACCGCGGCGATCAACTCGTCGACGGCGGGGAACCAGGCGTCCCGCCAGCCGATCATGGTGTGCGCGTCCGGCACGACGCGCAGGGTGACCGGATGATCCTGCCGGCGCAGGGCGGTGGCCATCTCCCGGTTGTTGGCCAGGTTCTCCTCGATGCTGCCGCAGGTGATCAGCACCGGGACGGGCCGGGGAGCGCCCACCGACGACGGCTCGGGCCCGGCGGTGATGTGCTCCACCGCGCGGCAGATCTGCTCGAAGTGGGCGAAGTGGCTCTCCTGGCCGTCCAGAGCACGGGTGAAGAACGACCCAGATTGCAGCGCCAGCGCGCCGATCGCACCCGGGTGCCGGCGCTGGATGGTCAGCATGGACAGGGCACCGAGGCTCGCGCCGAGCCCGATCACCGGGCCGGTCAGCACCTGCCGGGTCAGCGCGGGAATCACCACATCGGCGACGTGGTCGGCGTACTCGGGATCCGCGGCGTACCAGTCGTCGCGCAACCCCGGCGCCGGATCGAGCAGCCCCACCCTGATCGGCATGTCCCGGGAGACCCCCGTCGCCCAGCTCAGCAGCGAGCCGCGGTCGGCCATGTCGCTCCCGTCGTGCGCCAGCAGCAACGGTGCGGCCGTGTCGGCGGACAGCCCGCGCGGCGACCACAGCCGGACCGGAACCGGCTGCTGCAGGCGGCCTTTCGGCGTCCGCACGGCGCGCAGCGGGCCGTCGGCCGGGGTCAACAACCACCCGGGCTGGCGGTACTCGGGAAACCGGATCTCGCTCTTGTCGCCGAACGGGTTCGGCACCCGACGCGGGTTGGCCGGATCACACATCCAGGTGTAGTCGCGGCCGACCCTGGTGGTCAGCTGGTACTCCAGCCGCCAGGCATCCGGCCTGGGGACCTGCAACGACCACACGCCGTCGGACCAGCTGAACTCCGGGTCCAGGTCGCCCAGCACCCAGTCGACCTCGAGCCGGACGCCGGTGAGGTCACGGCGCTCGTCCGGGTAGGTGAATGCCACGTGGTCGGCGGTCACCACGGGCCCGCGCGGTGGTCGCTGCGTCCGGGCAGCAGAGGTCGCGGGGACGATCTGGGGCATCGGGCAACGGTACGTCACGGCCCACCGGCAGCGCTGATTCCGGGTGCGGCAACCCCTGGGTAACAGGGCACTTCTATGGTGTTGCCATGGACCGTCAGCAGCAGTTCGTCCTGCGCACACTCGAAGAACGTGATATTCGCTTCGTCCGGCTCTGGTTCACCGACGTCCTGGGGATCCTCAAGTCGGTGGCGGTCGCCCCGGCGGAGCTGGAGGGCGCGTTCAGCGAGGGCATCGGGTTCGACGGGTCGTCGATCGAGGGCTTCGCCCGGGTCTTCGAGTCCGACATGGTCGCCCGGCCCGACCCCTCCACGTTCCAGGTGCTGCCGTGGGAGGCCGAGGGCGGTCGGGTGTACTCGGCGCGGATGTTCTGTGACATCACGATGCCGGACGGGTCGCCGTCCTGGGCCGACCCCCGGCACGTGCTGCGCCGGGCGATGGGCGACGCGGCGTCGATGGGCTTCACCTGTTACGTCCATCCGGAGATCGAGTTCTTCCTGTTCAAGAACCTGCCCGACGACGGCAGTGCGCCGGAGCCGGCGGACCGGGGCGGCTTCTTCGACCAGGCATCGCACGACGCCGCGCCGCACTTCCGCCGCAGCGCCATCGAAACCCTTGAGGCGATGGGCATCTCGGTGGAGTTCTCGCATCACGAGGGCGCCCCGGGGCAGCAGGAGATCGACCTGCGGTACGCGGACGCGCTGACCATGGCGGACAACATCATGTCGTTCCGGTATGTGGTCAAGGAGGTCGCGTTGACGCACGGTGTGCGGGCCTCCTTCATGCCCAAGCCGTTCGTGGATCACCCGGGATCGGCGATGCATACGCACTTCTCGCTGTTCGACGGGGAGACCAACGCCTTCCACAGCCCCGATGACGAGTACCAGCTGTCCGCCACCGGTAAGGCCTTCCTGGCCGGCGTGATCAGGCACGCGCCGGAGATCACCGCGGTGTCCTGCCAGTGGGTGAACTCGTACAAGCGGCTTGTGGTCGGTGACGAGGCGCCCACCACGGCGTCGTGGGGGACGGCGAACCGGTCGGCGCTGATCCGGGTGCCGAACTACTCGCCCGGTAAGGCGTCCAGCCAGCGGCTGGAGTTCCGGCTGCCGGACTCGGCGTGCAACCCGTACCTGATGTACACCGTGGTGATCGCCGCCGGGCTCAAGGGCATCCGCGAGGAGTACGAGCTGCCCGCACCGGCGGAGGACAACGTCTGGTCGCTGTCGGAGGTGGAGCGGCGGGCGATGGGCTACCAGAAGCTGCCGACGTCACTGGAATCGGCGCTGTCGGTGATGGAGGGCTCCGAACTGGTCGCGGAAGCGTTGGGCGAGCACGTGTTCGACTTCTTCCTGCGGAACAAGCGTGCCGAGTGGGAGGCCTACCGCCGGCAGGTGACGCCGCAGGAACTCAAGCGGTACCTGTCGCTCTGACGGCGTGCCGGGGATGGCCGAGGCGGAACGCTTCACGGACCAGGAACGGTTCGCCGCGTGCATCGCCGACCTCGTCCGGCGCGACCCGGTGGGCGCCACCATGGTGTCGCACGTGCTTTCCGGCCACCGCGTGCAGCCGTACCCGGGTGGTCCGCCGCTGATGGTGGCCGTGCGGCAGGGCGGCGCCGTGGCACTGGCCGCCCTGCGGACCGGGCGGCAAGCCGTGCTGGTGGTCGTCGACCCGGAGCCGGCTCGCATGGACGGGGTGTTCGAGGAGTTCGTCGACGTGCTGACCGCCGACGGCGGCGAGGTCAGCGGGTTCAACGGCAGAACGACGACGGTGCTGCCGCTGGCCGAGCGCTGGACGCGGCGCACCGGCGCCGCCTGCCGGCTCAGGATGTCCACCGTGCTGTACCGGATGGCCGGCCTCGTCGAGCCGGTCGGGGTGCCCGGCTCGGTGCGTCCGGCGGCGCTGACCGACGTCGCCGACCTGGACGTGCTGGTCCGCTGGCTGGGCGATTTCGGCGGGGAGACGGGCGTGTCCCGCGGGTTGCCCGCGCCGACCGCCTCCAGCGTGCTGGCGGATGCCGAGCGGGGACAGGTCTCATTGCTGTGGTGCGTCGGCCGGGTGCCGGTGGCCCTGGCCGGCCATTCCGCGGTGCGCGGCGGGCTGTCGCGGATCGCCCCGGTGTACACGCCGCTCGAGCACCGCCGCCGTGGCTTCGGCGCGGCGGTGACCGCGGCCGCCGTGCACTCCGCCCGGTCGTTCGGCGCAGAAGAGGTCACCCTGTTCGCCGACGCCGACTACCGGCCGGCGAACGAGGTCTACCACCGTCTGGGTTTCCAGCCGATCGCGGAGTTCACCCAGCTGGACTGCCTGCCGTCATAGCCCCGGTGCCGTCACACCTGCAGCGCCGTCATCGCCAGCTCACCGAGTTGGCAGGCCAGCTCCCGGTCCGACAGCGGAGAGCTGAAGGTGCCCACCGAGTTCAGCATCCCGAAGGCGCCGTGCACGGCCGTCCTGACCCGCTCGCGATCCCACTCCGGGTGCACCTCGCCGAGCACGGTGCACCACCGCCGGACCAGGGCGCGCTGCCGCGCGACCAGCAGATCGCGGTCCTCGGCGGGCAGGTGGTGCACCTCGCGGATGAAGACCGCCATCAGCCGCCTCCGGCCGGACACCGCGACCGCGTAGGTGTGCACCAGCCGGCGCAGCAACTCCGCGGGGGCCGGCTCCACCTCCCCGCCGAGGTCGCCGTCCGGCTCGGTCGTGACGGCGTCGATCACCCTGCCGAAGACAGCGGTCAGCACCGAGGCCTTGGCGCCGAAGTGCCGGTAGATCGCCGGTCCGGTGACGCCGGCCGCCGCACCGATGTCGTCCATCCCGACGGCGGCGTACCCGCTTTCGGCGAACAGCTGCGCGGCGGCGGTGAGGATCGCCTCCCGCCGGGCCGCGCCCCTCGCCGACGACGGGAGCTTGGGCTCCGCGGACGTCGGTCCCGCCTCGGCCACCCCGATGGGCACCGTGCCGCCGCTGCGCCAGTACTGCCCACCCGCGCGGTCCATCAGCCCGAAGTCGATCAGCCCCCGGCGGAGGGTGACGTAGTCGTCGTACACCGCCATCAGTTCGCGGTTGACCTCGAGTTCGGTGTAGCGCACGCCGGGAATGAACCGCTGCGCGATGAGGTCGTACACCGCGAGCTGCCGTGATTGCTTGGCCGGGAGCGTGGTCAACCGGCCGTCGGGGCCGAAGAACCGCTTCACCACCGCGTCGGCGTTCGCCGCCGCCGCGCGCTGCAGGTCGTCGTTCACGGGCGGTTAGTCGACCACATCGCCGGGGCCCACCCGGGCGCGCGGCACCCGCCAGCGGCGGATCAGGCAGGCCCGGTTGAAGGCGTAGAAGCCCAACGACGAACCCTTGGTGGACAGCCCCGAACCATCGCCGTTCGGGAATCTCTCGCGCACCTTGCGGGACAGCTGGCGGCCGAAGATCACCGAGTCGACGACGGCCGCCGCGATCGCGACCAGCAGCACCAGCGGTCCGTAGGTCTGCAGCAGCGGTACCGGGATCAGCAGGATGACGAAGGACAGCACCGCGACCGGCAGCAGGATCCCCGCCACGTTGCGCCGGCTGTCGACGAGGTCGCGGACGTACGCGCGGACCTTGCCGCGGTCCCTGGCCAGCAGGTACTTGTCGTCCCCGGCCATCATCCGCTCGCGGTTCACCCGGGCGAGCGCACGCTTCTCGTCCTTGGTCAGGTTCTTGCCCTGTTCCCTGGACCGTTTGATCGCTTCCCGCTGCGTCATCGGCGGCGGCGCGACCGGCCCGCGGCGGCCCTGCGCCTCCCGGCGCTTCGGCGTCGGCCGGCCCTTGCCGACGGGCGGCGCGGCCTCCTCGACCGGGGCGGGAGCGGCGGCCGGTGCGGCGTTGTCGGCGGGTTTGCGGCGCAGGAAACTCACATCGGCAGCCTAGAGGAAACCGGCGCTGCCACCCGGACGCGTTCGGGGGAAGGAATAGCGCCGTCCGGCCGCTCGTTGACCCAGCTGGTGGTGTCCGTCGCGCCGGGTACTGCTGCGATGGGTGCGAACATGGCATCATCGACGTGGGGCGCGGTGAGCGGTGACGATGCCGCGTGACCGTTTTTCTGACCAGCCAGCGGGCAACGGCGCGGGCCGACCGCCCTTTCCCATAGAGGAGTTCCAGATGAGCGTTGCTGACACCACGGGCGTGCAGGCTCCGGCGCACGGCGTCACGTTGTCCGAGACCGCCGCGGCCAAGGCCAAGGCGCTGCTCGAGCGGGACGGCAGCGCCGACATGGTGCTGCGCATCGCCGTTCAGCCGGGCGGTTGCTCCGGCCTGCGGTACGAGCTGTTCTTCGACGACCGCACCCTGGACGGCGACGCCCTGGTGACCTTCAACGGCATCGGGCTGGCCGTGGACCGGATGTCGAAGCCCTACCTGGACGGGGCCGTCATCGACTTCGTCGACACCATCGAGAAGCAGGGCTTCACCATCGACAACCCGAACGCGCAGAACTCCTGCGCGTGCGGCGACTCGTTCCACTGATTCCGGCCGCACCTCCGGACCGCAGCACCCGAAACCCCCGGTGAACAGCCGGGGGTTTCGTCGTGTCGGGCAGGTGGCCGATCGGGCGGTAGGGTTCCGTGCGGCCCCGCAACGTCAGCGAAGAGAGCCTCACATGACGATCGCCGTCTCCGGATCCATTGCCTCCGACCACCTGATGCACTTCCCGGGACGGTTCTCCGAGTCCCTGTTGCCCGACCAGTTGCACCGGGTGTCGCTGTCGTTCCTGGTCGACGACCTGGTGGTGCGGCGCGGGGGAGTGGCGCCGAACATCTGCTTCGGGATGGCGAAGCTCGGCCTGCATCCGGTGCTGGTGGGCGCCGCCGGTGTCGACTTCGCCGACTACCAGAGCTGGCTGTCCCGGCACGGGGTCGACACCTCGAAGGTGCACCTGTGCGACGACGTGCAGACCGCCCGCTTCGTCTGCACCACCGACGACGACATGAACCAGATCGCGTCGTTCTACGCCGGGGCGATGGCGCGGGCCCGGGAGATCGAACTGGAACCGATCGCCCGTGCCTACGGCGGGCTGGACCTCGTGGTGATCGCCGCGGACGACCCGGAGGCGATGGTCCGGCACTCCGAGGAGTGTCGCGAGCGCGGATACCGCTTCGCCGCCGACCCCTCCCAGCAGCTGGCCAGGATGGACGGCCCGGACGTCGCCTCACTCGTCACCGGCGCGGCCATCCTGTTCACCAACGACTACGAGCTCGGGCTGCTGTGCTCCAAGACCGGCTGGAGCCAGGACAAGATCGCCGAGGTGATCGGCTACCGGGTGACGACGCTCGGCTCGAAGGGTGTGCAGATCGTCGCCGGTGACGGCAGCACGCTCACCGTGCAGGCGCTGCCCGAGCAGGCCAAGACCGACCCGACCGGGGTCGGCGACGCCTTCCGCGCCGGCTTCCTGGCCGGTAACGCCAAGGGGCTGCCGTTGGAACGGTCCGCGCAGCTCGGCTCGCTGATGGCGACCCTGACCCTGGAGACGGTCGGCACCCAGGAATACCACCTGGATTCCGCGGTGGCCGCCGCCCGGCTGGCCGACGCCTACGGCGAGGACGCCGCTGCCGAGATCGCCCGCGCCGTCGGCTGGTGAGACCCGTGACCTCAGGGCGGGGTCACTGCCACGGTCACCACCACTTCGCCGGTGGACGGCACGTCCCCACCGCTCAGCAGGCCGGCGATCAGCTCCACGACCAATGAGCGGTCCCGCACGATGACCTCGTCGGACATCGGTGCGGCGGCTACGGCGGGGGACACCGCACGGAGTTCGTACCGGTCGTCGCGGTGCGGCACGTGATGAATCCGCACCGTCGCGCGGGCGAACGGAGCGGCCGGCGCGAAGGCCCGCGCACGAGCTGCAACAGAGCGCAGGATCGCCGTCCACTGCGCGGCCTGCCGTGCCGCCCGGGCTGCCCTCTCGCTCCCCGCCTGGTTTCGGTACCACTGCGAATGCTCCATGTAGGCGCCGGCCAGCAAGCCGCCGAGATGTTCCAGGAACTCGTTGCCCACCAGTAGCGCGGCGCCGGTGCCGACCGCCCCCGGCCGAACCGGCCCACGTCGCAGCGGTGTCGAGGAAACCGGTGTCGAGGGAATCGGTGTCGAGGCGATCGGTGCCGATGGCAGCGTCGCCGACCCCACAGGGGCGATCCGGCCGGGTCCACGGGCAGGTCGCGGTACCGCAACGGTGAGATGCCGGGCGTCCCGGGTCCCGCCGAGTACCGGAACGGTGGTTCTCCGCGCGGGCACCGGCGATCCGTGCTCGAATCCGCCCGATTCCTGGCCGCCCGGTGCGCCGTCGCCCTGGGCTCGCCGCCCCCGGGACCCGCCCACTCCTGCAGGTCGACTGCCGTCGGGGGCACCTGCACTGCCGGCTGCATTTCCACTGCCGGAGCCGCTCCCACCACCGGGCCCGCCCCCGGCGCGTGGCGGACCACCCCGGGCCAACACAGCCTGCACCGCCTCGTTGGTGGCGCTGCCCGCCTGACCCAGTGATTGCAGGGAGATGCGTTGTTCGGCGGTCAAGGAGCGGTCCCATGCCACCAGTAGCCTCGCCGCGTTGACCGGCTCGATCACGTAATGCACGTTCTGTGCGACGGCAGGCACTCTGATACCGCCGACCGCCACGATCTCGCGGTGAAATCGAAGGGTGCGAGCGCTGAAACCCACTTCGACGCGCATCACGCCGGCACCACGCAGCGCCAGCGCACGCAGCCGCCCGACCAGCAGCGTCCGGCCCAGCCCGGACGAAGAAGGTGCCGTTGTGACGAATCCCGAGTGGGCCTCGCCGCCGCTGACCTGCACCGTGTCCACGCCGACGAGATGAAGCTGACCGTTCCACTGAGCGAGGGCCACCCGCGAGAGCCCACCCGACCGCAGGGCGTGTCGCCGGACGTCACCGACGCTCAGGTTCGGCTGTGCGCTCGCCTGCTCCATCCGCTCGACGAGGCTGCCCGGTAGGAATTCGTGCCGCGAGTCACTGTTCATCGACAGCGCGTCCAGCGTGCCGGGCACCTGTCCGATCTCGTACACCCGGCACGGCACCAGAAGCCGACGCCCGTCGACCGTCATCAGCGATCGGTCGGCCGGAATGTCCACCCGGCCACCCGCCGGTGCCGACACGGGTGCTGCCCTCAGGTCGTCCTCGATGGAGCGCTGGACGATCAGCCGGGCCACCGCCCGGTTGCCTGCATATCCCTGCAGCGCGGCCACCATCGCCGGGCCGCTCACCGGTGTGCCGGTCGTGCCCCGGGTCGGGCACGCCGTCGCGCTCCGGGTCGCGTGGTCGGACCCGGGTTCCACGGCCATCCGGCTCATCATTCAATGGTCGCGAGTCGCGTCCCGCTCACGTAGCCCGATCGGGCAGTCGGGCGAGCACCCGCGCCGGTCCCAGCGGTCAAGCGGCGCCGACCGCGCCCGACCGGCCCTGACACCACCGACGATCAGATGCGAACGGGGTACGCCGGCTCAGGGATCACCGGAGTGATCGCGCCGGTGACGAAGATCTCGTGCCACAGCTGGAACACCAGGATCGTCCAGATCCGCCGGGAATGGTCGGCCTCGCCCGCCCGGTGGGCGTCGAGCATGGCCAGCACCGCCGACGGGTCCAGGTACTCGTCGGTGTGCGCCGTGGTGATGATGTTCCGCGCCCATTCGTAGGAGTCGCCGGCCAGGAAGTGCCGGATCGGCACCGGGAACCCGAGCTTGCGCCGGTGCAGCACGTGCGGCGGGACGATGAGCTCCATGGCCCGGCGCAACGCGAGCTTGGTGGTCTGCTTGGTCACCTTCTGATCCGCCGGGATGCTCCGGGCGACCTCGAAGACCTCCTTGTCCAGGAACGGAACGCGCAGCTCCAGCGAGTTCGCCATCGTCATCTTGTCGGCCTTGACCAGGATGTCACCGCGCAGCCAGGTGAACAGGTCGACGTGCTGCATGCGGGCCACCGGGTCGCTGTCCCGGCTCAGCGCGTACACCGGGTCGGTGATGTCCCGGAACGAACGCTGCGGGTCATAGGTGTTCAGCAGGCCGGCGAGCTGTTCCTCGCGGAAGATCCGGGCGTTGCCGTAGTACCGGTCCTCCAGCTCCAGCGACCCGCGGCGCAGCATGTCCTGACCCCGGAAGCCTTGCGGCAGTGCGCGACCCACCGCGGCCAGCCCCTTGCGCAACGGATCGGGCATGCCGGTCAGGCCGCGCAGGCTGCTCGGCTCGCGGTAGATGTTGTAGCCGCCGAACAGCTCGTCGGCGCCCTCCCCGGACAGCACCACCTTGACGTGCTTGCGCGCCTCGTTGGCCACGAAGTACAGCGGCACCAGCGCCGGATCGGCGACCGGGTCGTCGAGATACCAGATGATCAGCGGCAGGGTGCCGGTGAGCTCCTGCTCGGACACCGTGCGGATGACGTGCCGCACGCCGATCGCCGCCGCCGACTCCGCGGCGACGTCGACCTCGGAGAAACCCTCCCGCTCGAAGCCGGTGGTGAACGTCATCAGGTCCGGGTTGTACCGCTTGGCCAGGGCGGCGATCGCGGTGGAGTCGATGCCGCCGGACAGGAACGCGCCGACCGTGACGTCGGCCCGCATGTGCTTGGCCACCGAATCGTCCATCACCGCCGCGATCCGCTGGTACAGCGCCGACCGTTCCGCGTCCGAGATGACCGGTCGCGCGGCAAACACCGGATGGAAGTAGCGCTTGGTGGCCATCGGCCGGCCCGGCCGCACCGTCAGGTGTGTACCGGATTCGATCTTGCGGATCGCCGGGTCCATGGTCGCCGGCTCCGGCACGTACTGCAGCACCAGATAGTGCTGCAGCGCCGGCACGTTCACGCTGGCCTGGCCGGTCAGTTCCCGCAGGCTCTTGGCCTCCGAGGCGAACGCGACGCCGTCCGGCGTCTGCGCCACGAACAGCGGCTTGATGCCGAACGGGTCGCGGGCCCCGAACAGCACCCGCTGCTCGGTGTCCCAGATGAGGAAGGCGAACATCCCCCGCAGCCGGGCGACCGCGTCCGGGCCCCAATGGTGGTAAGCGGCGACAATCGCCTCGCCGTCGCCCTCGGTGCGGAACTGCGCGCCGTACTGCTCGGTCAGCTCCGCCCGCAGCTCGAGATAGTTGTAGATCTCCCCGTTGAAGACCAGTGCGTAGCGGTCCGGGGATTCCGGCGGCCCCCAGCGCAGCGGCTGGTGCGAATGCTCGATGTCGATGATGGACAGCCGGTTGAACCCGAACACGACGTCGCCGTCATCCCAGGTGCCGGCCTCGTCCGGTCCGCGGTGCCGGGCGCACACCATGCCCGCCGCGATCGCGTCGACCCGTGCCGCCGCCTGTCCCGTTGCCGACACGAAGCCCATCAATCCGCACACCCGGTGCCACCATCCTCATCGCCGTCGGCCATGTCCGACTACCGCCGAACCCGGTCCCCGTACCAACACCTCGACCGCGGACCCAGTATCGCGGGTGTGCCGGCACGCCCCGTCCAGCGACCCGCCCGGCGGTCCGTCGGCGGCATCCGGCGTACCGTCGACGTTCTGTAGAAATTGCCGGGCCCCGACCGCGTGGATCAGCACAGGGGCAGGTAATCTGCGGGAGTATCGGGGACAGGTGCCGCGGTCATCGGGGCCTGCCCCGGTCGGCTGTCGACACGCAGGTGAGAGAAAGGGCGCACGTGACACGGTCTCGCGCGAATCGGCGGCTGGCGTTCGCCGGGTTGCTCGGCCTTGCGTTGGTGTTGATCAGCGGCTGTTCCGTCGCCGACCTGCCCCACTACGGCTGGCCCAACGGCATCACCCCGCAGGCGCAGCGGATGCGCGAATTCTGGTCCGGAGCCTTCACCGCCGCCCTGCTGGTCGGCGCCGTGGTGTGGGGGTTGATGTTCTGGGCCTTCATCGTCTACCGCAAGCGCAAGAACGGTCCGCTGTACCCGAAGCAGACCAAGGAGAACCTGCCGCTCGAGCTGATCTACACCGCGGTGCCGTTCCTCATGGTCGGGGTGTTGTTCTACTTCACCGTGGTCACCGAGAACCAGGCGATCGAGGTGCAGCCCAACCCGGACGTGGTCGTCGACGTCACGGCCTTCAAGTGGAACTGGGACTTCGGTTACCCGGGCACCCAACAGCCAGACGGTGGCGAGGTGCATACCATCGGCACCAGCGAAGAGGTCCCGATTCTGGTGGTCCCGGTCAACAAGCTGATCGAGTACCGGCTCGAGTCCAAGGACGTCATCCATTCGTTCTGGACGATCGACTTCCTGTTCAAGCGCGACGTGTTCCCGTACCCGGCGCAGAACCAGTCGAACAACGTCTTCCAGAACACCATCGAGACCACCGGCGCATTCGTCGGGCGCTGCGCGGAACTGTGCGGCACCTACCACAGCGCGATGAACTTCGAGGTCCGCGCGGTGCCGGAGGACATCTACACCGCCTACCTGCAGCAGCGGCAGACCAACAACCCGGCCACCGGCCAGGCCTACTCGGCGGCAGACGCGCTGCGCGAGGTGGGCAAGGCGAACCCGTCCTGCGGTGAGCTGTGCGCGCCGCTGGCCACCACGACCTACCCGCTGAACCCGGACCGGCTCGAGAAGGGCGCCTCGCAGCCGCCCGGATCCGACGGCTCCGCGAGCGGAGGAGGAAACTGATGCCCCCGCACAGCAATCAGGATCAGCAGACCCTGCCGGAGACGCCCCGCGCGGCTCGTCGGGGGATGCAGGTCGAGACCTGGATCTTCCTGGTCCTCACCGCGTTCTTCCTGCTCGCCGCGGTGATCTACAGATTTCTGGCACCCAACGAGCCGGTGGGCATCACCGCCCTGTTCCTGACGGCGGGCCTGACCTTCATCGTCGGCACGTTCCTGCGGTTCGTCTCCCGCCGGCTCGAGGAGCCCCGCCCGGAGGACAACGACGACGCCGAGGTCTCCGACGGCGCGGGCGACGTCGGCTTCTTCTCGCCGGGTTCGTACTGGCCGTTCGGTATCGCGTTTGCCGCCGCGCTGACCGCGTTCGCCACCGCGTACTTCCTGGTCTGGTTGATGGTGATCGGGATCGGCTTCCTGATGTTCGCCATCTGCGGGCTCGTTTTCGAGTATCACCGGCGACCCGCCCACCACTGACCGCGCGGGGCATATTCGACGGCACCGAGAAGGGCCGCCGACCGGAGTCCGGTCGGCAGCCCTTTTCCGCGCGTGTTCTCCGACGATCAGTGTGTCGACGGTTCCAGGTCATCACCGGCCGGCGGGATCGGCGCCCGCACTCCGGGGCGTCCCGCGGTGCCCGCCACGGTGAGCAGGCTCCGGCCCACCCGCTTCCCCGCCGCCACCACAGCGCGGTCACCCTGGGCGGCCACGGCCGGCGGCATGATGACCACCGGACGTCGGGCCTTTGGATCAGCCGCTGGGCGAGAAGCGGCTGGTTCGACGGGACAGTCCGCGATCGCCTTGCTCCTCAGGCACCACGGAGAGTGCCGGTCAGGCCGATCTCGGCGGAGCTCATGTTGAACGTGCCGGCAGAGCCGCCGGCCGATACCAGCTGACCCTCGAGACCGTCGAGGATCCAGGACACGCCGACCCGACGACCGCCGGCCAGTGGAATCTCGTCCACGGCAGCCGGTCCATCCTGGCCGGCACCGAACACGTCCCGGGGGCGGGCGTCCCCGTGATCGTGCCGTCGGGCCTGCCCGAGGTACCTCGCAGTCGAAATCAGGGCGTGCTTCAGCCACGTCGATTCACGCCGGAAACAGGGGAAAGGTAATGCGGGCGATCAGGGAGAGCGGTCGCGAGCCAAGGGTGCCGTGATCACGAGATCACCGGCCACGCCACCTGAGTGGGGCGGCTGGACCAATCACATCCGCCGCGTCGAGTCGTCGGTCCGGCACTCGGTGATCTGCCGGACCGCCAATTCCCACACGAACCTCACACAATTGACTTGTGTGAGGAGGGATCGGACAGACCCGGCCATCCGCGGAAATGTGGCCGAATACGACACTGCCCCCGTCACGAGATCCGTGACGGGGGCAGTGGGGACAGCGACAGCTACTTCTTGGTTGCCGCCTCGATCTCGGCGACCGGGTGCAACTCGTCGTCATAGGCGATGTGCCCGGTCTGATCGACGGGTCTGATCAGGCCAGGGACCGCCACACCGGCGGAGCCCAGCTGGTTCATCCGCTTGGGCACCGGAGCGCCCTGGTAGGCCAGCGGGACCGGGTGGCCGTGATCGTCGACCGGACCCAGCGGCTGGTGGACCTCGATGAACTCGCCGTTGGGCAGCCGCTTGATGACGCCGGTCTCGATGCCGTGCTCGAGCACCGCGCGGTCCGAGTGCTGCAGACCCAGGCACAGCCTGTACGCCACGATGTAGGCGATGATCGGGAACACGATGGATCCGATCCGGCCGATCCACGTCATCACGTTCAGCGAGATGTCCAGCTTGAAGGCGAACAGGTCGTTGGCGCCGTTGATCAGGTTGACGATGTAGAAGGCCATGAACGCCGCGCCCAGACCGGTGCGGACGGGGACGTCACGCGGACGCTGCAGAAGGTTGTGCACCGCGTTGTCCTTGGTGAATGCCTTCTCTATCCACGGATAGAGCATGACGATGATCAACAACACCGTGGCGGCCAGGATCGAGGGGAAGAACACCGACGGGATCATGTAGTGCCCGAAGATGTTCCGGATCTCCCAGTCCGGCCATATTCGGACCATTCCATCCAGGAAGCCCATGTAGAAGTCGGGCTGCACGCCGGCCGACACCTGAGAGGGGTTGTAGGGACCGAGGTTCCACACCGGGTTGATCTGGAACAGTCCACCCATCATGACAATCAGGCCGAAGACGACGGCGAAGAAGCCGCCACCCTTGGCCGCGAACGAGGGGAGCACCCGCAGGCCGATGACGTTGTTCTCGGTCGCCTTCGGGCCAGGGAACTGGGTGTGCTTCTGGAACCACACCAGCGCGATGTGCACGCCGATGAGCGCCAGGATGATGCCGGGCAGCAGCAGGATGTGCAGCGAGTAGAAGCGCGGAATGATGATCTCGCCCGGGTAGTCGCCGCCGAACACCGCCCAGTGCGTCCAGGTGCCGATCACCGGAATCGACAGGATGAACGCGCTGACGGCCCGCAGGCCCGTGCCGGACAGCAGGTCGTCCGGCAGCGAATAGCCCAGGAAGCCCTCGGCCATACCCAGCACGAGCAGCAGGACGCCGATCACCCAGTTCGCCTCACGCGGCTTGCGGAAGGCGCCGGTGAAGAAGATCCGCATCATGTGGATCAGCATCGAGAAGATGAACAGCAGCGCCGCCCAGTGGTGGATCTGCCGCATCAGCAGGCCGCCGCGCACCTCGAAGGAGATGTCGAGGGTGGAGGCGTAAGCCATCGACATGGGGACGCCGCGGAGCTTCTCATAGACGCCCTGGTACACGGTCTCGGCCATCGACGGGTCGAAGAAGAGCGACAGGTACACGCCGGACAGCAGCACGACGATGAACGAGTACAGCGCCGCCTCGCCGAGCATGAACGACCAGTGGCTCGGGAAGACCTTGTTCAGCGCCGTGCGCAGCGGCCGGGCACCGTGGTAACGGATGTCGGCGCCGTCGAGCGCCTTCTGCACGACGGACGGGCCGGCTGACGCCTTCGTGGGGGTGGTGAGGCGGCTCATCCGCTTGCCTCCTTGGGCTCGGAATACCATGCGGGAAACTTGCCGTTCTCCCAGAAACCGGGACCGACTGCTTCGACGAAATCACGTGCTGCCACGAAGTAGCCCTCGTCATCGAGTTCGATCGGCAGCTGCGGCAACGGCCGCGCAGCCGGCCCGAAGACCGGGAACATTCCTTCGTACACGTTGAACTGCGATTGGTGGCACGGGCACAGCACCCGGCCGGTCTGCTGCTCGTACAGGGACACCGGGCAACCGACGTGTGTGCAGATCTTGGAGTAGGCGTAGTAGTCGCCGAACTGGAAACCTTGCTGCCCGTCCCGGATCCGGACGACCGAGTCCGAGCGCAGCCGGAACAGCATGACGGCGGCGTCGGCGGCCTTGGCCCCGCCCGGCACGCCCGGGAAGACGGTCGCCATCGATCCGGCGTCGAGATCCTCCGGCCGGACCGGGGTGCCGTCGATCTGCACGAGCCGGACCTTGGTGCCGTCCGGCTGCGGAGCCCACGGGGTCACCCACAGCGGCGAGTTCGCCCGCTCGGCCCACGGGTTCTTGATGAAGCCGCCGAGGATCGGCACGACGGCTGCAAGCCCCAGGGCGCCACCGGCCAGGGCCAGCGTTCCCTTCAGCACGCCGCGGCGCTTGACACCGGCCTTGTCGCCGGTGTCGAGCACCTGCGCGGCCAGGGTCTGCCGGTCGACCTCGGCCGACATGCCCTGGTGCCGCTGCTGGATGGCCACCTCGTGCGGCAGCACCTTCTTGGCCAGCGAGACCACACCGACGCCGAAGCACAGGACGGTCAGGCCGAGCGTCGCCCCGATGATCGGGTTGTACAGCGCGTACGCCAACTGGTCCGGGGATTCCGCCGGTACCCACTCGCTGGGCCACCAGATGAAGGCGACGATGAACAGCACCGCGAACAGGGCGGACAACAGAAACCACATCGCCACCGACCGCTCGGCACGCTTCTCGGCGGGAGAACCGGGCACGTAGCGCTCGCCGTACTCGGCGAGTTCCACCCCGTCCAGCGCCATGCCCAGGTTGCTGAGCTCCTCGCGGGACATCTTCGCCCGTTCGGCTGCGTCGGGCACCTGCAGATCCTGGTTGCCGCTCATGCCTTCGATCCCATCCACAGGGTGGCCGCGACGATGGCACCCATGCCGACCAGGAACGCGATCAGGCCCTCGGGCGCAGGACCGAAGCCGCCGGCCTCGTACCCGCCCGGATCGATCGTCTCCTTGTTGTTCTGGATGTAGGTGATGATCGCCTTCTTCTCATCCGGCGTCAGCTGGTTGTCACCGAACACCGGCATGTTCTGCGGCCCACTGAGCATGGCGCCGTAGATCTGCTGGTCGGTGGCCGGGCCGAGGTTGGGCGCATACTTCCCCTGCGACAGGGCGCCACCCTGCCCGGTGAAGTTGTGGCACGAGGCGCAATTGAGCCGGAACAGCTCGCCGCCGCGGGAGATCTGCTCCGGTGCCCGCAGCCCGCCGGCCGGGATGACCGGGCCGCCGCCGTTCTGCTGGATGTAGGCCGCCAACGCGTCGGTCTGCTCGGCGTCGAACACCGGCTCCTTGCGCTGGATCTGCGCGCCGTTCTCCGCCGCCGGCATGCGGCCACTGGATACCTGGAAGTACACCGCTGCCTGACCGACCCCGACCAGCGACGGCCCGCGGCCGACGACGCCCTGCAGATTCGCGCCATGGCAGGTGATGCAGGAGTTCTGGTAGATCGACTTGCCCTGGGCGGCGAGTTCGGCGTCGACGTCCGACGCGACGGCCTCGTTGCTGCCGCCGGTGAAGGCGCTGTAGGCAAAGGCCACCGTCGTCAGGGCGAACAGCAGGGCAAGGGCACCGGTGATCCGGCGCACGGCCTTGGTGCGGCGCATCGCCCTGGATCGACCACCCCTGGGCGGCGTGTCGTTGACCGACATTCTTTCTGACACCTCGTGCTCGGTTGCTGCGGCTTGGCGGATGGGAGGGAACGCCGGTCGGCCGTACTTCTAACTACTGTAGAAGTTCCGGCGGCGGATGCGAAGAGATCTCACTGAATGATGTAGATCGTTGCGAACAGGCCGATCCACACGATGTCGACGAAGTGCCAGTAGTACGAGACGACGATGGCACTGGTCGCCTGCGCCGGCGTGAACTTCGAGATCTTCGTCCGCCAGATCAGCAGCACGAAGGCGAGCAGTCCGCCGATGACGTGCAGTCCGTGGAAGCCGGTGGTCAGGAAGAACACCGTCCCGAACGGCGAGGACGACAGCGTGGTCTCGTGCTCGGTCGCCATGATCCGGTACTCGTTCGCCTGCCCGAGCACGAAGATCGTGCCGAGCAGCAGGGTCAGCAGGTACCAGCGGCGCAGGGAGAACACGTCCCCGCGCTCGGCGGCGAACACGCCGAACTGACAGGTGAAGGAGCTGGCGACCAGGATGATCGTGAACACCAGGGCGTACGGGACGTTCAGTTCGGCCGGTGGCGGTGGCCATTCGCCCGCCTGCGCCCGGACCGTGAAGTAGATGCCGAACAGTCCGGCGAAGAACATCAGCTCGCTCGACAGCCACACGATCACGCCGACACTGACCATGTTCGGTCGGTTCAGGGTGTGGATCCTGGAGCTGATCGCGGGGGCCCCGGAAGGGCTGGTCGCAGTCGTCACACGGCGATTATGGACTGCCGCAGGTGATCATGCGCCTGCGGGTTCGCCCCGGGCGGGTCGCCGTCGCCGCTTCTCGATCATCGTCCCAGGTCAGTGCGGTCACTGGGATTCGACAACTTGTCGAAATTACCGTGCGCGGCGACCCGCCGGGGCCGGGGCACTAGCATCGCCTGCGTGAGCAACCCGGTCCTTCTGGTCTACAGCCACCGCCCCGAGGTCAGGGAGCGGATCATGACCGCGATCGGCCGGCGGCCGGCCGCCGACGTCGGCCGCGTCGACTACCTCGAGTGCTCCGCGGTGCACGAGGTGATGATGGCCACCCAGGCCCGGCAGGCCGACATCCTGATCCTGGATGGCGAGGCCCAGCCGACCGGCGGCATCGGGATCAGCCGGCAGATCCATCAGGAGGCGGACGTCGTGCCGCCCGTCGTGGTCGTCGTCCGCAGGGCCGACGATCGCTGGCTCGCCACCTGGGCCGGTGCCGACGAGATCCTGGTGCACCCGCTGGACCCGGTGACGGCGGCCGACTGCATCGCGGGGCTGCTGCGCCGGCGGGCCGGCGGGCTGATTCCCGCGGTCACCGACACCCGGCCACGGTGAGCGGCGGCAGATCCTGGCCGGGGCTGCTCAGCAGCCTGCTCGAGGGCGAGAGCCTCGACGGTGCCGACACCCGCTGGGTGATGGACCGGGTGATGGCCGGTGAGGCCACCCCGGCCCAGTTGGCCGGTTTCGCGGTCGCGCTGCGGGCCAAGGGCGAGACGGCGGGCGAGGTCGCCGGTCTGGTGGACAGCATGCTGTCGCACGCGGTGCGGGTACACGTCCCGGTGCGGGCAGTGGACATCGTCGGCACCGGCGGCGACCGGGCCAACACGGTCAACATCTCCACCATGGCCGCCATCGTGATGGCCGGGGCCGGCGCGCCGGTGGTCAAGCACGGCAACCGGGCAGCGTCCAGCAAATGCGGTGCCGCGGACCTGCTCGAAGGGCTCGGGGTCGCCATCTCGCTGCCCGCCGCCGCCGTCGCGCGCACCGTCACCGAGGTCGGCATCGGCTTCTGTTTCGCGCCGGTCTACCACCCGTCCTTCCGGCACGCCGGAGCGCCGCGTCGCGAGCTGGGAATCCCGACGGTGTTCAACTTCCTCGGTCCGCTGACCAACCCGGCGCAACCTGCGGCCGCCGCCATCGGATGCGGCAACGCCAGGATGGCGCCGGTGATGGCGGACGTGCTCGCCGCGCGGGGCGCGGACGTGCTGCTGTTCCGCGGCGACGACGGGCTGGACGAGATGACGACCACAACGACGTCTTCGGTGTGGCAGGTGACCGGGGGTTCGGTGACGCAGTCGTCCTTCGATCCGGCAGCGGTCGGCATCGCCCGCAGCGAGCCCGACGACCTGCGTGGCGGCGACGTCGCGCAGAACGTTGCGGCGGCCCGGGCGCTGTTCGCGGGCGGCACCGGACCGGTGCGCGACGCCGTGGTGCTGAACGCCGCTGCCGGCCTCGCGGCACATGCCGGTTTCACCGCCGATCTGACCGCGGACCTGGCCGCGGGTGTGCAGCGGGCCGGTGCGGCCCTGGACAGTGGGGCGGCCGCGGACGTCCTGGACCGCTGGGTGGCGTTGGGCGCGGAGTTGTCGGCCGCGGGGTGAGCTCGCGGGCCCGACGCCGGCCGGTCGGCGCCTCCGGCCGACGTGCGTCAGCCCTGCATGCCGATCGAGAAGGCGTCGTCGGCGTCGCGGCGGGAGTACTCCCGGAAGGCGATGTGCGTGACGGTGCGCAACACCCCCTCGACCTTGGAGATGTGACCGGGCACCAGGTCAGCGACGGCCTCGTGGTCGGTGACCCGGACGATGGCCACCAGGTCGACATCGCCCGCGCACGAATACACCTGCTCCACGCCCGGCAGGTCAGCGATCTCCTGAGCCGCCTCCGGGATCCGGTCGGCCTCCGCATCGATCAGCACAATTGCCGTCACCATGGCCCGCGCCCTCCCTTGCCGTCAGCCGGTCGTCCGCAGGCGTGCTGCGCCGCCGGCCGATGCTATGCCACCGCTAGGCCACCCGGCCGGATCCGGGGTCGGCCGCGCGGGCGACGTCGGCGGCCTTCATGAACGGTCGCCACCGGCCCGCGGCCGCCGCAGGGCTCGCCCAGGGCGAGGTGGCCCGAACCAATCGTGATCCCGGCCGCTCCAGCCAGCGCAACAGCGTGCTGGTCTCCTCGGCCGAGGCGGCGGGCAACGGCCCGGGGCCCGGCAGCACCGTCTCCGCCGACGCGACCAGCAACTCGACCACCGGCATGGGATCGACGCCGCGCCGGGCCCGGGCGGCGGCGGCGAACCGCCCGTACCGCATGACGGTCAGGTCCCAGCCGCCCTGCTCGTCAGGCCGGGCGGCCACCAGTTCGGCGATGCTGGCCAGGGCGCCGAGCCGCTGGCGGCGGTCCACCGCGGCGGCGAGGGCGGACAACCGGTCCCTCGACCACGCCGCCTGGTCGAACCGGCCGGCGGAGGACAGTTCGATCAACCGGCGGTGCAGCGCACGGAGCACCTCATCGCTCGCGCCGTCGACCAGCGCGGTGATCCGGCGGACGTGCGTGGCGTACCCGGTGACGTCCTCGGCGCCCGTGCACGGCGCCCCGCAGCGGCCCAGCTCGGCGAGCACGCACGGGCTGCCGTCCGGGTCGTTGCGCCGGATCCGGGTGGTGCAGCGGCGGATCGGGATCGCGTCCTGCAGCGCCTCGATCGCCGTCTGGGCGGCCTGCCGGGACGGGAACGGGCCCATCGAGCACGCCGACCGCTCCGGTGGGGTGCGCACGATGCTCAGCCGGGGGAACGCCTCGTCGGTCAGCGTCACCCAGCAGCCGCCGCCGGGTTTGCGCGAGCGCCGGTTGTACGGCGGCTGGTGCACCGCGATCAGCCGCTGCTCGCGGACGTGCGCCTCGAGCGCGTGGGCGCACTCCACGTGGTCGACCCGCTCGGCCAACGTCACCATGTGCTTGATCCGGTTGCGGGTCTCGGCGGCCGAGAAGTACGACCGCACCCGCTGGTGCAGGTTGCCCGACGTGCCGACGTAGAGCACCTCGTTCCCGGGCCCCCGGAACAGGTAGACGCCCGGCGCGGCAGGCAGGTGATCGGCCAGCCGCCGCTTGCGCCGGCGTTCCGGTGCGACGTCGCGACCGGCGTCCTGCAATTCCGACAGGCTGTGCACGCCAAGGGAACCCAGCCGCTCGAACAGGGCGTGCAGCACGTCGACGGTGGCCCGGGCGTCGGTCAGCGCGCGATGGTCGGGGGCGACCCGGGCGCCGAGCAATTGGGCCAACGCGGACAGCCGGACGCTCGGCGCCTCGGCCCGGGTGAGCACTTTGCGGGCCAGTCGGACGGTGTCGACGACCGCGTTCCCCGGCCACGGGAGGTCCATCCGGGCGCAGGCGGCCTTGAGGAAGCCGATGTCGAAGCCGGCGTTGTGCGCCACGAGCACGGTTCCGCGGATGAACTCGAGGAAGGCCGGCAGCACCGCGCCGATCGGCGGCGCGTCGTAGACCATCGAGTCGGTGATCCCGGTGAGGATGGCGATCTGTGGCGGGATCGACCGGCCCGGGTCCACCAGGGTGGCGAACTCGCCGAGCACCTGGCCACCGCGGACCTTGACGGCCCCGATCTCGGTGATCGCCTCGGTCTGCGCCGACCCGCCGGTGGTCTCCAGGTCGACCACCACGAACGTCACCTCGCGCAGCGGCTCGCCGAGTTCGTCGAAACTGCGCTGCGTCGAGATGCTCGGCCGCACAATCGGTTCGGCCACTGTCGGCCGGTCGAAGCCGGCCGGCCGGCCGGGGCCGGCGGGGCCCTCGACCAGTGGCCGCGAGTCCAGGAACAGTGACATGGGCCGAACGGTAGAACGCCAGTACGACAGTCCTGCGGTGGCGCGCCGACGCCGATGGCCGCGCGGGTGCCAGGATGGCCGCGTGACGACGACCGGCGACCAGTCCCAGCAGGACGGTTCCGGCCCGTTGCGGTCGTTGGGCGACCTGCCGGAACCCGTCCGCCGGCGGATCGTGCAGTGGGCCGCCGACGCCGTCGGCGCAGCGCCGGCCGAGTCGATCCCGGCGTCGCTGAGCCGGGTCGCCCGCTTCGCGCCGGCCAAGAGGGCCCGGACGGGAGCGACGGCGCTGGCCCATGCGATCCGTACCGACGCTGCCTTCCGCAGCCTGGTGGCCGAGCGGGCCGCCGGTGAGTCCGGGCCCGCAGCTGACGGCGATCCCCGCGGTGGCTCCGACGGCGATCCCGGCGGTGATCTCGCCGGCTATCCGGGCCCGGACCCGGTGACCGCGGCGGCCCGGGCCTACTTGCTGAGGTTGCCGGACGAGTCCGAGCTGATCGCCGCCGTCGCCGCCCGGGAGACCGAAACAGACGCCAGAGCAACAATTCTCGCGCTTCAGCGGCAGGTGCAGGGATTGACCGACAGGCTGGAGCGGGTGACGGCCGACCTCGCGGCCGCACGTGCTCCCGTCGGCGCCGAGGCCGCACCGGGCGAGGTGGAGCGGCTCCGGCTGCGACTGCGCGAACAGGGCGCCCGGATCCGCGAACTGCAGCAGCAGGTCGACCAGGCGCGCAGTGCCGCCGCCGCCGAGGTGCGGAGCTCGGCGGCGGAGCGGGACCGCGCGGTCGCCGAGGCGGAGAGCTGGCGGGAACGCGCCGAGGCGGCGACGGCACGGGCCGACGCGGCGGCCAAGGTCGTGGAGCGGCAGCGCCGTGCGACCGGCGAGCGGCGAGCGGCGTCGGACCGCCGTCTCGAACTGCTGCTGGGTGCGTTGGAGGGTGCCGCCGTCGGGCTACGGCGGGAGTGGGACCTGCAGGGCGGCGGTCCGGCGCCGGCGGACGTCGTGGCTGCGGGCCTGCCGATGCCGCCCGCGGAGACCGGCCGGACCGTCGACCCGTCCCGGCTCGCCGCCTGGGCCGGGCTGCCGGGCGCCCACCTGATCGTCGACGGCTACAACGTCACCAAGACCGGCTTCGGCGAGCTGTCGCTGTCCGAGCAGCGGGACCGGCTCGTCCGCGGGCTGGGCGCGCTCGCTGCGCGGACGTCGGCCGAGGTCACCGTGGTGTTCGACGGGGCCGCCGTGGCCGCTGCGCGCCCACCGGCCAGGGGAGTGCGCGTGCTGTTCTCCCCGCCCGGGGTGCTGGCCGACCACGTGATCAACGACCTGGTCCGCGCCGAACCGGCCGGCCGGGTGGTCGTCGTCGTCACCTCCGACCGTGAGGTCGCCGACCGGGCGGCCGCGGACGGCGCCCGGACCGCGGCGTCCAGCGCGCTGCTGGCCGCCCTCGGCTGAGCCGATCGCCGAAGTGCCGGTCGACCCGATCGCCCGGCCGCCCCGATCGCCAACCGATCGCCAACCGATCGCCAACCGATCGACAGCCGCGCGCGAAAACGGCACTGTCGGTGCCCCGTTCTACCTTCCATCAGGACGAACACCCCGCCGGGGTGCGACCGGAAGGAACCGACGTCATGCAGATCGACTGCGATACCTGTGCGGTGAGGGGACCGGCCTGCGGGGGCTGCGTGGTGACCGCACTGCTCGGCTCGACGCCCGACGGAGTGGAGTGGGACGAGACCGAGCGGATGGCGCTCGGGGTGCTCGCCGACAGCGGCCTCGTCCCGCCGCTGCGGATGGTGCCGACGTTCGTCAGCGCCGACCGGCTCACCGATCGGCTGGGCGAGCGGTCGGGCCGTCACCGAACCCGCCCCGATCGGGCGGTCGGCTGAGCGGAACCGGGCAAAACATCACGAACTGTGATGATTGTCTCCAGCATCTCGCCGGTGTGGGCAAGCCAACAGCAACCTCCGTTGTGCCAGGTCAGTCCTTGTCCGGCAACGGTTCTCAAGGGATGCGCCGACATGGCACACATGACTTTCACACCGGTGCTGGACTCAGGCGTGTCCGTCTCGTAACCTGTCCGAGACCTTGAACGGGTCCACCAATCGGGTGGTCCGCGGGGTCACCGCCGAATCGACGACGACCTCGTCGAGCCGGGGAACCAAGTTCGTTGTGGGGTGAATCCCCGGTGGCAGGGCCGTTCATCGGCTCCGATCCAGGGTAGGGCTACTTCCTGGCCCGAATCCGTCAGCTAACCCGGTAGGCGGCGATGAGGAAGGTACGCCTGCCTTGGCGACCAGTGAAGTGTGCTCTCGTTCCGCGCTGCCCAGAACGTCCCGGTGGCGAACGAGGGGAGTCGTTCTCGGCACCGTCGCGACGCTGAGCCTCGGTCTGATGTGGACCGGCTCCGCGATGGCGGACCCCGAAACCCCGGCGACCTCCGATCAGGCGCAACAGGCCTATCTCGACAGCTCGCACCGAGCCGGCGCGCTCAACGAGCAGGTCCTGCAGGCGCAGGAGAACCAGAAGAAGGCCACCGCCGCGGTCACCGCCGCTGCGGACAAGGTCAAGAGTTCGACCGCTGCCGCTGCCAAGGCCAAGGAGGACGCCGCCCGCGCAGCGCGCGCCGCGGAGAGCTACCGCGCCAAGGTCGACGCGTTCGCCAACGCCAGCTTCCGCGGTGCGCGGCTCAGCGAGATGTCGGTGCTGCTCACCGCCGGATCGGCCGACGACTTCCTGGACCAGGTGACGTCGCTGGACCGGGTCGCCGCCGACACCCAGGCCACCCTTGATGCCGCGCTCGCCGCCCGCAAGGCCGCGGCGCAGGCACAGACAAATGCCGAGGCCAGCCGGGCTGCGGCGGAGAAGGCGAAGACCGACGCCGACGCCGCGCAGGCGGCCGCCGCCAAGGCCACCGAGGACGTCACCGCCCGCAAGGCGACGCTCGACGCCGAGGCAGCCCGCTACCGCGCGCTGTACGAGTCGCTGTCGGAGCAGGAGCGGCAGGCCGCCGCCGAGGCGGAGCGCCGGGCGAACGAGCAGGCAGCCGCCGAAGCTGCGGCAGCCGCGCAGGCCGCTCAGGAGCAGGCCGCCCAGGAGCAGGCGGCTCAGGAGCAGGCTGCACAGGAGCAGGCCGCTGCACCCGAACCGGCACTCGTCGCCGCCGACCGCGCCGACCGCACCCCGCTGGCGCAGGACCCGCAGCCGCAGGACCCGGCCCCCGCGCCGGAAGCCCCTGCCCCGTCACAGGAATCGTCGCAGGCCCCGGTCGAGCAGGCCCCGGTCGCACCGGCCGGCAGCTCTGCCGGTGCAGCAGCTGTCGCCGCCGCGCTGTCCAAGGAGGGCTCGCCGTACGTCTACGGCGCCGCCGGTCCGGACGCGTTCGACTGCTCCGGTCTCACGTCCTGGGCGTGGGCGCAGGCGGGCGTCACCATCCCGCGCACGTCCGGTGAGCAGGCAGGTCTGCCCGAGGTGCCGCTCGATCAGCTGCAGCCGGGTGACCTCGTCACCTACTACTCGCCGGTCAGCCACGTCGCGATGTACATCGGCAACGGCCAGGTCATCCACGCCTCCACCGAGACCCGCCCGGTCTACATCACCTCGGTGACCGGGGCAGGCCCGAACCCGACCGGCCACCGCGTCACCGGCTGAGTCGGTTCGCCGAGCCAGGCCGTTCCGCCCGCCGGGGGCAGGCGGAACGGCCTGATTCATCTGTTCACCGGTCCGGATACCCTGCCTGTCGTGCGGCGAACGTTGCTGGTCACCAACGACTTCCCGCCGCGCGCCGGTGGGATCCAGTCCTATGTGCAGTCCCTGGCCGAACGGCTGCCCGCCCGAGACCTGGTCGTCTATGCGCCGTCATTCGCCGGTGCCGCGAGATTCGATGCCGCGCAGAGCTTTCCGGTCTACCGTCATCCCGGGCCACTGATCCTGCCCGGCGGTGACGTCCGCCGCCGGGCCGTCGAACTGGTCCGCGAACACCGCATCGGGGCCGTCTGGTACGGCGCCGCCGCCCCGCTGTCGTTGCTCAGCCCGGTGCTGCGCGGCGAGGGCGTCATCCGCACCGTCGCCAGCACCCACGGCCACGAGGTCGGCTGGTCGATGGTGCCGATCGGCCGCCAACTGTTGCGCCGCATCGGCCGGGTGAACGACGTGCTCACCTTTGTCAGTCGCTATGCGCGGCGGCGGATCTCGGCCGCGCTCGGCCCGTGTGCGGCGCTGGAGTACCTGCCACCCGGCGTGCGGGTGGACACCTTTCGCCCCGACCCGGACGCCCGCCGCCGGATCCGCGACCAATACGGGATCGGCGACGCCCCACTGCTGCTGACCGTGTCCCGGCTCGTCGCGCGCAAGGGCCAGGACACGTTGATCCGCGCGATGCCAGAGCTGCTGGGGTCGGTTCCGGACCTGCGGATGCTGATCGTCGGTGACGGACCGGACGGCCGGCGGCTGCGGGAACTGGCCCGGGCGCTCGGCGTCACCGACCGGGTGGTGTTCGCCGGCGGCGTTCCATGGCCAGAGCTGCCCGGTCACTACTGCGCCGGCGACGTGTTCGCCATGCCCTGCCGTACGCGCGGCTCGGGCCTGGACGTGGAGGGTCTCGGCCTGGTGTTCCTGGAGGCCGCCGCCAGCGGTCTGCCCGTCGTCGCCGGTACGTCCGGCGGCGCGCCGGAAACGGTCCAGCAGGGCCGCACCGGACTGGTGGTGGACGGACGGGACGTCGCCGCCGTGGTGGACGCGACGGCGTCGCTGCTGACCGATCGAGACCGCGCCGCCCGCTGGGGGGCGAGCGGCCGGGCGTGGGTTTCCAGGGACTGGAGCTGGGACCGCTCGGCGGACCGGTTGGCCACGCTGCTGTCCGGCTGACGGGTGAATCTGCTCACAACCGGTGACGGACTTGTGCTCAGGGACGCGTCGGCATTCCCGTTCGGGGTACCGGATCGCGCCCTGAGCATTGCTCATCAGTAGTTGCGGTCGTAATCTGTTCGTGACCTTGGCAGCGGATCGCCACCCGGCGCCCCCTCGGTCACCGCCTAGTCGAGATGCCCGCCCATCGGCCGCAACGCCTGCGCAGGCCCTCGTACCGGGGACCCACTGTTTGTCTGGGGTGAATCGACCCTCGACGTCGCCGATTGCGGCGCGCCGAGGGTGGTAGGGCTTCTTCCTGGCCCGAATCCGTCAGCTAACCCGGTCGGCGGCGAAGGAAGAAGGGCCACACCTTTCCGTGACGACGCACGACAGTAGGTACCCCCTGCGCTCGGTTCGCGCAGGCAGCGCGATCCTGCTCTCGACGGTGGTGCTCGGCCTCGCCGGGACGCTACCCGCCATGGCGCAACCCGCTTCCCCGCCGCCCGCCGCGGCTCCGGCACCCGCGCCCGCCACCGCCGAGGAGGCGAAGCAGGCGTGGCTCGCCGCGGCCCGCCGGTCAGAGGCCTACAACGAGCAGGTGCTGGCCGCCGAGGCCGCCGTCACCGCCGCGAAGAAGAATGCCGCCGATGCGGCCGCGGCACTGAAGGCCGCCGCCGGCCGGACCACGGCCGAGCAGAAGAAGGTCGCGCAGGCCGATGCGGTCGTCGCCGCGTACCAGGTGAAGGTGGACGCCTTCGCCAACGCCAGCTTCCAGGGCGCCCGGCTCACCGACCTGTCCGTGCTGCTGACCGCCGGGTCGCCCGAGGACTACCTGGACCAGGCCAGTTCGCTCAGCCAGGTGGCCGCGGATCAGCAGCAGACGCTGACCGGCGCCCTGGCGGCCCGTTCCGTCGCCGACGCCGCCCGGGCCACCGCTCAGGCCGCACAGACCGAGGCCGAGAAGGCCAAGGCGGCCGCCGACAAGGCCACCGCCGACGCGCAAGCCGCGCGCGCCGCGCTGGACACCGGCAAGAAGAAGCTGGACGCCGAGATCGCCGGGTACCAGCTGGCCTACGCCAGGCTGTCCACCGCCGACATCAGTGCCGCCGTGGCCGGTGCGGAGTCGGCCAACCTGGATGCCGCCGCGCAGACCCGGCAGGCCGAGCAGGCCGCCCAGCGCGCCCGCAGCGGGCTCGCCGACGACGTCGCACCGGTCCAGACCGGGCCCGAGTTCGCCGCCTGGGCCGCCCGGCACGCCCCGAACCCGCAGGCCGGCATCGCCGTCGAGGCAGCGCTCAGCCGGCAGGGCCTGCCCTACGTGTGGGCCGCCGAGGGACCGGACAGCTTCGACTGCTCCAGCCTGATGCAATGGGCGTGGCGCCAGGCCGGGGTGGAGATCCCGCGTAACAGTGCCGCGCAGGCCGACGCGCTCCCGGAGATCCCGCTCGACCAGCTGCGGCCCGGCGACCTGGTGACGTTCTACTCGCCGGTCTCGCACGTCGGCATGTACGTCGGCGACGGCAAGGTGCTGCACGCCTCGATGCCCGGGGTGCCGATCAAGGTCGTTCCGCTGGCCGCTGCCGGTCCGAACCCCACCGGGCACAAGGTCCATCGCTGACCGCTTACCCTGGCGCACCGTGCGCCTCTCGTTCGTCTCCGACATCCACGGCAACATCGACGGCCTCGCCGACGTCGCCCGCCGGGTCGAGCAACTGGTGGTGCTCGGTGACCTGCTCGACTACGTCGACTACCACGACCCGTCGGCCGGCATCATCGGGCGGATCTTCGGCGCCGAGCGGGTCCGCCCGTTCATCGCTCTGCGGCTGGCCGGTGACTTCCCGGCGTTGCGGGCCTACAACCACAGCCTGTGGGAGGCCGTCGACGACCCGCTGGGCACCCTGACCGACGTTGTCGCCACCCGGTACCGGGAGGTGCTCGACGCCGTCGGACCGGACGCGCTGCTGACGCTCGGCAACGTCGACGTCGCGGCCGTGTGGAACGACGTGGCCGGTGCCGAGCTGCCGTACCTGGACGCCACCACCGTCGAAATCGGCGGCCGGCGGCTGGGTTTCGTCGCCGGCGGGTCGACCCGTCCCGGTATGCCCCTGCGGCCGCACGGGTCGGTGTGGCAACCGCTGATCCGCGCCGCCGACGACTTCGCCGCCGCAGTAAGGGCTGTCGGGCCGGTCGACGTCCTGTGCTCGCACGTTCCGCCGGGGATCGCCCGGTTGCGCTACGACGTGGTCCCGGGCCGGCTCGAGATGTACGGACCGGGCCTGGCCGAGTCGATCGCCGAGCACCAACCGGCGCTGGCCGTCTTCGGGCACGTGCACCAGCCGATCGCCCGCAGGCTGCGTCACCGGTTCACCGAATGCGTCAATGTCGGCCACTTCCAGCGGTTTCCGGTGCCGTTCGAGGTCGACCTGCGACGCCTGCGGTGAGCGTCCCGGGGGCACGCGCGCCGTGATCGGGAGGGAGTCGGACATCGGCTGCCGACCTGGGTAGCCTTCCACCCATGGCCACCCCCTCATCGCAGTCGCTGCTGATGGCTGCCGAACCCGAGGCGATCATGGATGTGATCGCCGATTTCGCCGCCTACCCCAAGTGGACGGGTGCCGTGAAGTCCGTGGAGATCACCGACCCGGGTGACGGAAGGCGGGCCAAGCAGGTGCGGTTCAGCATGGATGCCGGGTTGCTCAAGGACACCTACGAGCTCGCCTACACCTGGCCTGCGGACGGCCTGTCGGTGTCCTGGACGCTGGTCTCCGGTCAGCTGCAGCGAGCGCAGCAGGGCTCCTACGTGCTCAAGCCGACGCCGAAGGGGACTCAGGTCACCTACACGCTGGCCGTCGACCTGACGGTGCCGATGATCGGTGTGCTGCGCCGCAAGGCGGAGAAGGTCATCCTGGACACGGCGCTCAAGGAGCTGCGCAAGCGGGTCGAGACCGGATGAGGATCGCCCTGCACACGGGCAAGGGCGGCGTCGGAAAGACGACGATCTCGGCGGTGACGGCGGTGGCGTGCGCCGCCGGTGGCGCCCGCACCCTGTTGCTGTCCACCGATCCCGCGCATTCCGTCGCCGACGTGCTCGCCGTGCCGGTGCACGCGGACCCCACCCCGGTGCCGGGGGTGCCCGGGTTGTGGGCCGCCCAGGTGGACACCCGCGGGCGGTTCGAGCAGAGCTGGTCGCACATCCGCGGCTACCTGGTCGGCGTGCTCGCCGCGCGCGGCATGGCCGAGGTGCAGGCCGAGGAGTTGACCGTGCTGCCCGGCGCGGAGGAGGTCGTCGCGCTGCTGGAGTTGCGCCGGCTGGCCGAGTCGGGCCAGTTCGACGTCATCGTCGTCGACTGTGCGCCGACCGGTGAGACGCTCCGGCTGCTAGCGCTGCCGGAGACGATCGGCTTTTACGCCCAGCGGCTGCTCGGCGCCCCGCAGCGGGTGCTGCGAACCATCGCAGCGTCACTGACCGGATCTGCGGGCGGTGCGCCGAATGCGACCGTGCGGGACGCCGTCGGTGAGCTGCTCGCCGAGCTGATGGCGGCCCGCAACCTGCTGGCCGACCCGGAGGTGACCGGGGTCCGGCTGGTGCTCACCCCGGAGCGGGTGGTGGTCGCCGAGGCGCGCCGGCTGTTCACGGCGCTGTCCCTGCACGGCTTCCGGGTCGAGTCGGTGACGGTGAACCGTTTGCTGCCCGAGGGCGTCGGCGGTGAGTTCCTGCGCCGGCAGCGGGAGGGCCAGCGGGACGCGCTGACCCAGGTGCGGGAATCATTTGCCGACCTGCCGGTCCGTCAGGTGCCGCAGAGTCCGGTGGAACCCATTGGCGTCCAACGCCTCTCGGAGATGTCCCAGGAGATCTTCGCCGGCGTCGACCCGCTGGAAGGCGGCGCCGCACCGATCGGCATCGAGGTGGGCGGCTCCGAGGGGTGGTACCAGCTGTCGCTGCCGTTGCCGCTGGCCGAGCGCGGCGACATCTCGCTCTCCCGGTCGGGCACCGACCTGGTGCTGACGGTCGGCGACGTCCGCCGGCGGATCGCGCTGCCCTCGATCCTGCAGCGCTGCAGCACCGAGGGGGCCCGGTTCGACAACGGCCGGCTGATCATCGATTTCGCCGCCGACCCCGAGCTGTGGCCGGCGAGCCTGGTGGCCGCGACGCTGGTCGGTGCCGGATGAGCGATGTCCCGCCGCGGGAACCCGCGGTCGGCCCGTTGGCGCAGGAGGCGGCCCAGCTGCTGGATGTCGTTGCCGACCGGTTGAGCTCGATGAAGCCCGGTGCCGGCGGTGGCCCGGGGGACAGCACTGCCGACGGCGCCGCCGCCACGGCGCACGGACGCTGCCCGGAGTGCGGGGCGCAGGCCGATGCGTCCTGCACCGCCTGCCCGCTGTGCCGGCTGCTGGCCGTGCTCCGCGGCGAACGCCCGGAGGCCACCGCAAAGCTCGTCGACGGGGCACTGCTGATCGTCCGGACGCTTCGGTCGCTGATCGGCGAACAGGCCGACCTTTCGGAGACGCCGCGCCCGCCGACCCCCGCCCGGCAGGATCAACCGCCCGGCCGTCGCGGTGGCCTCGAGCACATCGACATCCTGTGAGAAGCGGCGTCTCGGCCACGATCGGGATCGACATCGGCGGCACCTCGGTGCGGGCCGCGGTGATCGACGCGGCCGGCGAGATCCACGCCTCCCTGCGCGACGCCACCCCGCCGACCGAACGGGAGACCGAGGACTGCCTGGTCACCCTGGTCTCGAAACTGGCTGCGACGCATCACGTCTCGGCGGTCGGACTGGCGGTGGCCGGCTTCATCAGCCGTGACCGGCAACGGGTGATGTTCGCCCCGCATCTGGCCTGGCGGGACGCCGATGTGCCGGACCGGATCTCCGGGCGGGTGCAGCTGCCGGTGGTCATGGACCACGACGTGAACTCGGCGGCCTGGGCGGAGTACTCCCGGGGCGCCTCCGCCGGTTCGTCGAACGCGCTGCTGATCGCGCTGGGCACCGGCATCGGTGCGGGGTTCATCATCGACGGCGAGATCTACCGCGGAGCGCACGGTGTCGCCCCGGAGCTCGGCCACCTGACGGTGCTGCCCGGCGGCCGGCCGTGCCCGTGCGGCAAACGCGGGTGCTGGGAGCGGTATTGCTCCGGGACCGCGCTGGCCGAGACGGCCCGGGAGTTGATGTCCACCGGGGACGCGCCCGTGCTGCGTCAGCTCAGCGGCAACGACCCGGCAGCGTTGACCGGGACGATGGTGGCGATCGCGGCCACGGAGGGTGACCCGGCCGCGCTGGCCGCCATGGACGACCTCGGGCACTGGCTGGCCGCCGGCATGGCGCTGGTCACCGACGTGCTGGACCCGGAGCTGATCGTCATCGGCGGGGGAGTGGCCAGTGCCGCCGGCATGTTCCTGCCGCTGGCCGTTTCGGAGTTCGGCGGGTCGATCACCGGTGCCGGGCACCGGCCGGTGCCGCGGGTCGAGCTCGCCCGGTTCGGCGACCGGGCCGGCATCATCGGGGCCGCCCTGCTCGCCGCCCGGGTCTGATCCGGACGCAGCCGCCCGGGTCTGACGCGGCGCAACGCTCTGTCAGACGACAGCGCCGTCGTCCTCGTCCCGGCCCGCGTGCCGCCGCCAGATTCCGGTGAGCAGCAGCACCGCACCGCCCAGGATCAGCCCGACCGCGAGCACCAGCGTCAGGTCGACCTCCACCGCCAGCAGACCCGGCCGCGCCAGCAGCACGATGCCCGCCAGGATCATCAGCGTCGCGCCGATCGTCCGGCCCTTGGGTCGGGGTAGCGGGGGAGGATCCGGCGGCTCGAAGTGCGCGTCGTCGGCTTCCCGTTCGGCCGCCACCTCGGCCTCCCGGGCGGCGAACGCGGCGACCTCGGCGGCCCGCTCCAACCGGCGCAGTTCGCGGCGCCTGGCGCGCTCCGCGCCGGACTCCTGCGGCGGGTCCTGGTTCAGGTCCGGGTCGTCCAGTGCGTTCGCGCCGCCACCGGACGGGTGCCGCTGCTGGCCGCCGTCCACCATGATCCCGGAGACGATCTGCAGGAACGTCGCGTCCACGTCGGCGTCCGACGGGTGGCTGCGCCAGGAGTACTCGCGGCCGGCCTCGGGCCGGTCGTTCTCATGCTGCGGGGGGCCGTCGTCCCCTTCCGGAACAGTCGTCACGGCAGGCTCGCGGTGACCTTCTCGATGAACTCGACGGACGAGCTGAAGATCAACTCGGCGTCGTAGTCCAGGGTGGCCACGTGATAGCTGCGCTCGAGGACGATCTCGGCGACCTCGGTGGAACGGAGCCCCTCGCGGACCACCTCCGAGTTCACAGGCTCGACGGTGTGGTCGACCCGGGAGTGCAGCAGCAGCACCGGCGCCGTCACCTTCGCCAACTCGGCCCGCACGACGGGCCAGGCCTTCCACAGGGAGTACATGGCCTTGACCGGCAGCCGGTCGTATCCCGGCTCGACGACGCCGGGCTTGGCGATGTCGCCGGCGATCGGCGGGAAGCTGGGCAGCACCCGCCGCAGCACGGGCAGCAGTTGCGCCTCGCGGCGCAGCGTCAGGACGGACGGATTGACCAGCACGACACCGGCCATCGCGTCCGGGTACAGCTGCGCCAACCGCAGGGTCAGCGTGCCGCCCATCGACAGCCCGCACACCACCACCGCGCGGCACTGCTCGGTGAGCGCCCGCAACTCCCCGGTCACCGCGGCCAGCCAGTCGTCGAAGGTGGTCCGGTTGGCGTCCTGCCAGCGTGTGCCGTGCCCGGGGAGCAGCGGCACGCTGACGGTGTAGCCCTCCGCGATGAGGTGTTCCGCCCAGGGCAGCATCGAACCCGGCCCACCGGTGAAGCCGTGGATCAGCAGCACGCCGACGTCCCCGCCGTCGTGGCGCAGCGCTGTTCGACCCCGGTCGAGGGGAAGGTCGGTCATCTGATCTCCCGGACTGTCGGTGCCGTCGCATCCATGGTCGCACGCGTGGCGACCGGGGCGCCGGGTTGCGCGGCGGCGTACGGTTATCGCACGTCCCGACCGGCAAGCTAAGGGGTCTTCCCGCGTGCTCTACAAACTGATGAAGTACGTGCTGCTCGGGCCCTGGTTGCGACTGTTCTTCCCCTGCAAGGTCATCGGGTCCGAGTACATTCCCGAGCACGGCGCGGCGATCCTGGCCGGCAACCACGTGTCGGTGGCCGACTCGTTCTTCACACCGCTGCACATGAAGCGCAGGGTGACGTACCTGGCCAAGCAGGAGTACTTCACCGAGAAGGGCGTCAAGGGCGCCCTGAAGAAGTGGTTCTTCAGCGGCATGGGCCAGGTGCCGGTCGACCGCAGCGGCGCCTCCGCCGCCCGCGCGGCCCTGGACACCGGGGTCCGGCTGCTCAAGGAGGGGCACATCCTGGGCATCTACCCGGAGGGCACCCGGTCCCCGGACGGGCGGCTGTACAAGGGCAAGACCGGCGTCGCCCGGATGGCGCTGGAGGCGAACGTGCCGGTCATTCCGCTGGTGATGATCGGCACCGACAAGGTCAACCCGATCGGTTCCAAGATGTGGCGGCCGCGGCGGATCACGATGATCGTCGGGCGGCCGCTGGACTTCTCCCGGTACGAGGGCATGGCCGGTGACCGGTTCGTCGAGCGGTCGATGACCGACGAGATCATGTACCGGCTGATGGAGCTCGGCGGCCAGGAGTACGTCGACGTCTACGCCGCCAAGGTGAAGGAGGACGCGGCGGCCGCGCAGGCGGGCCACAAGCCCGCGCCGTCCGGCCTCACTGCCGAGGGTCGCGGTCCCGGCACCGTGACGCGCCTGCCGGGCACCAAGGCGGGCTGACCGGGTTGGTCGCCAGGTACTTCTACGACTGCGAATTCCTGGAGGACGGTCGCACCATCGAGCTGGTCTCGATCGGTGTGGTCGCCGAGGACGGCCGGGATTACTACGCCGTCTCCACCGAATTCGACCCGGCCAAGGCCAACCCGTGGGTGCGGCGGCATGTCCTGGACAAGCTGCCGTCCCCGGCCGACCGGGCCTGGAAATCGCGGGCGACGATCCGGGAAGAGCTCTACTCCTTCTTCACCGCCCCCGGCGAACCCGTCGAGCTGTGGGCCTGGCTCGCCGCGTATGACCATGTGGTGCTCGCCCAGTTGTGGGGGGCGATGCCGGACCTGCCGCGTGACGTCCCGCGGCTGACCCGGGAGATCCGCCAGCACTGGGAGGCCGCCGGGTCACCGCCGATCCCGGGACCCGGCAGCGACCGGCACGACGCCCTCGCGGACGCCCGGCTCGCGTACACCCGCTGGCGGGTGGCGCAGGACGTGCTGGAGGCCAGCAGGCACCCGGCCTGAGGGGCTCGCTTTTCCGCTTAGGCTGGTGCGCGTGAACTGGACGATCGACATCCCGGCCGACATCCTGCCGAGCCTGCCCCCGTTGCCGCAGGACCTGCGGACCCGGCTGGACGAGGCGCTGGCCCGGCCGGCGGCGCAGCAGCCGGAGTGGCCGGACCCCGAGCAGGTGCTGGCCGTGCGCGCCGTCCTCGAGGCGGTGCCGCCGGTGACGGTGCCCGCCGAGGTGGACAACCTGGCCGGGCAGCTGGCCGCGGTGGCCCGCGGCGAGGCGTTCCTGCTGCAGGGCGGCGACTGCGCCGAAACCTACGTGGACAACACCGAGCCGCACATCAGGGGCAACATCCGCACCCTGCTGCAGATGGCCGTCGTGCTGACCTACGGCGCCTCCATGCCGGTGGTGAAGGTGGCACGGATCGCCGGGCAGTACGCGAAACCACGCTCGTCGGAGATCGACTCGCTGGGCCTGCCGTCGTACCGCGGCGACATCATCAACTCCCTGGCCACCACGCCGGAGGCCCGGGTCGCCGACCCGTCCCGGATGGTTCGGGCGTACGCCAACTCGTCCGCGGCGATGAACCTGGTGCGGGCCGTCACCAGCACCGGCATGGGCGACCTCGCGCGGGTGCACGAGTGGAACCAGGAGTTCGTGCTGACCTCCCGGGCCGGCGAGCGTTACGAGCGGGTGGCCGGGGAGATCGACCGGGCGATGCGATTCATGTCCGCGTGCGGCGTCGACTCGCACTCGCTGCACCAGGTGGACATCTTCGCCTCGCACGAGGCTCTGCTGCTGGACTACGAGCGGGCGATGCTGCGGCTGGACACCCGGCACGACGAGCCGCGACTGTACGACCTGTCCGGCCACTTCCTGTGGGTGGGCGAGCGCACCCGCCAGCTGGACGGCGCACACGTTGCGTTCGCGAAACTGCTGTCCAACCCGATCGGCCTGAAGATCGGCCCGAGCACCACCCCGGAGATGGCGGTCGAATACGTCGAGCAGCTCGACCCGCGGAACCAGCCGGGCCGGCTGACGTTGATCTCCCGGATGGGCAACGGCGCGGTCCGCGACGTTCTGCCGCCGATCATCGAGAAGGTGCAGGCATCGGGGCACCAGGTGATCTGGCAGTGCGATCCCATGCACGGCAACACGCATGAGGCGTCGACCGGTTACAAGACACGGCATTTCGACCGGATCGTGGACGAGGTGCAGGGCTTTTTCGAGGTGCACCACGAGCTCGGCACGCACCCCGGCGGGATCCACGTCGAGCTCACCGGCGAGGACGTCACCGAGTGCCTGGGCGGTGCGCAGGAGATCTCCGACGCCGACCTCGCCGGCCGTTACGAGACCGCCTGCGACCCGCGGCTGAACACACAGCAGTCACTGGAGCTGGCGTTCCTGGTGGCGGAGATGCTGCGCGGCTGAACATCTTGGCGGTTGGGCGTTCTACGGAAAGGCCGAGATCTCGACCGTCCCACCTGGCTCCACCCGGCCGCCCGGACCGGGGCTCTGATTCCACACGGTGGCATCCTGCGCACCGAAGAGGGCGCTGACGCTGGCCGACAGGCCGAGGGCGGCGAGCTTGTCGGTCGCCTGCTGCACGCTGACGCCCGTGACGTCCGGCACCTTCACCGCGTTCGATGGCACGAGGAAGACCTTGGCGTCGTTCGGGTCGACCAGGGCACCGGGACCCGGGTCGGTGCGCAGGATGTCACCGGCGTCGATGTCGGGGTCGAATGCCGGGTCGCCAACTGTGACGGTGAAACCGGCCCGCTCCATGGTGGCCACCGCGTCGTCGGTGGCGACGCCGCGGACATCAGGGACGGCCAGCGCGTCCGCGACGCGCAGCGACACCTCGCTGCCCCTGGGCACCGTCGTGCCGGCAGTGGGCGCCGACCCGAGCACCGTGCCCGGCTGCGTCTGGGCATCAAAGACTCGTTGCCGCGGGCCGACCTTCAACCCGATCACCCTGAGCTTGTTCTCCGCGTCCTCCGCTGATTTCCCGGCCACGTCCGGGACCTGTAACGGAGCCGGGCCCGCGGACAGCACGAGCGTCACCTCCCCGCCGACGGGTAGCGGCGTCCCGGCAGCCGGTGTGGTGCGGAGGACGGCTCCGGCTCGCACCGTGTCGTCGTATGCCGGGGTGGCGGCCGTGACGGCCTTCAGGTCGGCGGCGGTGAGCGCCGCCTTGGCGGCTTCGGGCGTGCTCCCGGCCGCGATCTTCGGCACCTGCGGGCGGCCGCTGGACACCAGCAGATCCACCTCGGATCCGCGCAGCACCCTGCTACCCGGTGCCGGGTCGGAACGCGCCACCACGCCGCGCGGCACCGTGTTCTGGTGGCCGGTGCTGACCCGGGGGATCAGCCCGGCGTCGCGGACCAGCGCCTCCGCCTGTGCCTGACTCAGCCCGACGGCGGCCGGGGCGGCCGCCCACCGCCCACCCAGCCACCAGCCGCCCGCCGCGGCGGTGATGCCGAGCAGCAGGATCACCAGGATCGCGATCAGCCAGCGCCGCCGGCGGCGAGCGGCGGCGCTGGTCGTCCGCGGCTCCCGGGGCGGCCTGGGTGCCGGCCGGGTCGCACTGAGGCCGGGCGCGCCCCCCGACGGCGGCGGCGGGCCGGCCGGCATGACCCGGGTACCGCCCGGCGCCGTGGTGACGAGCGGGGCGGGGGTCACCAGCGGAACGGGCGCGACCTGCGCCACCGGCGCGGGCCTCGGCGCAGCTACTTGCACCGGACGTCGGTGCGGCACCGGAACGGGAACCCGGCGCAGTCCCAACTGCGAACGCACTCCGACCAGCGCAGCCAGGAACGCCGAGGCGTCCCGCGGCCGGGCGGCCGGGTCCCGCCGGGTCGCCCCGACGATCAGTTCGTCCAGCGCCTCCGGCGTGCCGATGGCCCGCGCTGAGGCGTGCGGGACGTCTGAATGGACGTGCCGGTATGCCACCGACATCGGCGACTCGCCGCCGAAAGGCGGTTCGCCGGTGAGCATTTCGTAGGCCATGATGCCGGTCGCGTACACGTCGGACCGGGCGTCGGACGCCCCGGTCGCGACCTGCTCGGGGGACAGGTAGGCCACCGTGCCGAGGATGACGTCACCGGTCGCCATCGTCTGCGACGTCACCGCCCGGACCAGGCCGAAGTCGGCGATCTTCACTTCTCCGCGCGCGGAGATCAGCACGTTCTCCGGTTTGACGTCCCGGTGCACCAGACCCGCGGCGTGGGCGGCGCCGAGCGCGGCGAGCAGTGGTTCGAGGATCGCCATGGTGACCGGCACCGACAGCGAGCGCTGTTCGCGGAGCAGGTCGCGAAGTGTCCCGCCGTCGACCAGTTCCATCACCAGGTACACCAGGTCGCCGTCCCGGCCCTGGTCGTACACCGCGACCACGCCGGGGTGACCGAGGGAAGCGGCCAGCCGTGCCTCCCGCTCGAAACGGGTGAGGAACGCGGTGTCCGACACGTACTGCGGGCTCATCACCTTGATCGCGACGGGCCGGTCCAGCCGGGTGTCCACGCCGCGGTAGACCATCGACATCCCGCCCCGGGCGATCAACGCCCCGATGCGGTACCGGCCTTCGAGCAGGGTGCCGCTCGGCAGGCCGGGGGAGGGATCCACAACCGTTGATTCTAGGTTGACGGTCCGCCCCGCCCGGAGTACGCCAAACCCATGTTGGCCATCAGGACCACCAGGTTGTTCGACGGCGAACAGTTCCTCACCGGTGATGCCACGCTGCTGGTCGACGGCAACGCTGTTGTCGCCGTCGAGGACGGTCACCCCGATCTGCCCGACGGCACCGACGTCCGCGAGGTCCGGTACGGCACCGTGCTGCCCGGACTCATCGACACCCATGTGCACCTGGTCGGCGACAGCGACTATGGCGCACTGGACCGCGTCGTGGGCTATTCCGACGACCGGATCGACGCCGTCATGACGAAAGCCCTGCACGATCAGTTGGCCGGCGGGGTGACCACCGTGCGCGACCTCGGCGACCGGCGGTACTGCGCCATCGACCGGCGGGATCGCCGCGCGACCGCCGGCGGTTTCGATGCCGAACCCACGATCCTGGGCTCCGGGCCGCCGCTGACCAGCCCGGGCGGGCACTGTCACTACATGGGTGGCGAGGTCGCGGAACGGGCGGCGATGGCCCGCGCCGTCGACGAACGCGCCGAACGCGGCGTCGACGTCGTCAAGATCATGGCCAGCGGGGGGATGACAACCCCCGGCACCGACGTGCTGCACACCCAGTTCACCCTGGAAGATCTGCGCTTCGCCGTCGACCGCGCGCACGCGGCGGGACTGCCGGTGACCATCCACGCCCACGGCCTGCCCGCCGTGCTGCAGGCGATCGAGGTGGGCGCGGACGGCATCGAGCACTGCAGCTGCCTGACCGACAAGGGGGTCGAACTCACCGACGAGACGATCGAAGCGCTGGTGCGCAGCGGGGTCGTCGTGGGCGGTGCCCTCGGCTCACCACCGGCCGAGGCCATGGACCACGCGCCGCAGGCCATCAAGGACATGATGAAGCGCACCGGCACCACGCCGGAGGCCGTCCGGCAGGTCCGGCTCGGCATGACCGGGCGGATGCACCGCGCCGGCGTGCCGTTCGTGACCGGGGGAGACTCCGGGATCAACCCGTTCATGTCACACGGCGGCCTGCACCGGCCGGCTGCCTTCTTCGTCGACGCCGGTGCCACCCCGGCTCAGGCGCTCACCGCCTCCACCGCACTGGCCGCCGCGACCTGCCGCATCGGCGACCGGAAAGGCAAGCTGCGCAAGGGGTTCGACGCCGACGTGCTGATCGTCGACGGTGATCTGCAGGCCGACATCGGCGCCCTGACGAACGTCCGTGCGGTGCTCAAGGGCGGCCGGGAGGTCGTCGGCGTCCTGCAGTGAGCGCCGGTGATGGCACCCTGTTCACCGTGTCGACATCACCCACGTACGTGCCGGTTCCCGAGATCGCCGAGCAGCTCGGGATCGTGGTGACCAAGGTCCACCAACTGATCCGCGAGCGGCAGCTGCTGGCCGTCCGGGTCCAGGGCGTCCTACGGGTGCCCGCGGAGTTCGTCCAGGACGGATTGGTCGTCAAGGGGTTGCCGGCAACGATCACCTTGCTCAGCGACGGCGGCTACCAGGACGAGGAGATCATCAACTGGCTGTACACCGCCGACGATTCCCTGCCCGGCACGCCGATCCAGGCGCTGCGGGAGAACCGCGGCCGGGAGGTGCACCGCCGGGCGCAGGTGTCCGGCTTCTAGCGTCAGGACCGCCGCGCGGTCGCCGCGTGCGCGAGCGCGGTCAGCCGGTCCCGCGGGCCGGTGTCGATAGCGGCGATCGCCGCCAGACCGGACTCGACCAGGGCGTCGATCCGGTCCTCGGTCTGCCGGACCGCGGAGGTGCCCTCGATGATCGCCGACAGCCGCCCCGGGTCGGCCTCCGCCGAGCCGATGCCGGCGTCCAGCTCCGACAGCAGCGCACCGCCGGCGAGCTCCGAGCGGGCCAGCGCCAACAACAGGGTGCGCTTGCCCTCCAGCAGGTCGTCCCCGGCGGGCTTTCCGGTCACCGCCGGGTCGCCGAACACACCCAGCAGGTCGTCCCGCAGCTGGAAGGCGATGCCGATGTCGGCGCCGTAACGGCGCAGCGCGGTGACGATCTCGGGGTCGGCGCCGGCAAGGACGGCGCCGAGCTGCAACGGGCGTTCCACCGTGTACGCCGCGGTCTTGAACCTGTTCACCTGCATGGCATCCGACGCCTGCACCGCGGCGTCGGTGTCGGTGGAGGCGGTGACCAGCAGGTCCAGCAGCTGGCCGGCGAGCACCTCGGTCCGCATCGCCCGCCAGATCGGCAGCGCCCGGTCGACGGCCGCCAGCGACTGCGCGCCCGCGGTGAAGAGGTCGTCGGCCCAGGCCAGCGCCATGTCACCGAGCAACAGGGCCGCCGAGACGCCGAAGTGCTCGCTGTCACCGGCCTCCCCTGCGTCCGCGTGGTCCTTTGCCACCGCGCGGTGCATCGACAGGCCGCCGCGCCGCCGCTCCGACCGGTCGATGATGTCGTCGTGGATCAGGGCGCAGGCCTGGATGAACTCCACCGCCGCACCGACGGTGAGCACCGCGCCGGCGTCCGGGCCGTCGGGCGAGCCGCCGGCCGCGGTCCAGCCGCACCACACGAACTCCGGCCGCAACCGCTTGCCGCCCTGCATGACGAAGCGGGTCAGCCGGTCGATGCTCGTCGCCAGCCGGTCGTCGACGGCGGTCACCTCGTCGCGGCGCCGGGCGAGCTCGGCGGACAACACTTCCTGCAACCGATCCTGGTTCACCCCGACAGTCTGCCCGGATAGGCTCTGGCGAATGCCGACCGTCCGCGAGAAACTCGCCGCGCCGGGACCCCACTTCTCCGTGGAGTTCATGCCGCCGCGCACCGACGCGGACGAGGACGTGCTCTGGACCGCGGTCCGCCGGCTCGAGCCGTTGCGGCCGGCGTTCGTGTCCGTCACCTACGGCGCGGGCGGTTCCAACCGGCAACGCACGATCCGGGTGACCCAGCGCATCGCCGACGAGACCACGCTGGTGCCGGTCGCCCATCTGACCGCGGTCGGCCACTCGGTCGCCGAGCTCCGGCAGGTGATCGGCTCCTACGCGGCGGTCGGGGTGCGCAACATCCTGGCGCTGCGCGGTGACCCGCCGGGAGACCCGCTGGGGGAGTGGATCGCGCACCCGCAGGGGCTGCAGTACACCAGCGAGCTGGTCCGGCTGACCCGGTCGCTCGGCAACTTCTGCGTCGGCGTCGCCGCCTACCCGGACAAGCATCCGCGGTCGCCCGACCTGGAGTCCGACACCTCGTTCCTGGTGGCGAAGATCAACGCGGGCGCCGACTTCGCGATCACCCAGATGCTGTTCTCGGCGGAGGACTACTGCCGGCTCCGCGACCGGATGACGGCCGCCGGCGCCGACGTGCCGCTGCTGCCCGGGATCATGCCGATCACTTCGTACGCGCGGCTGATGCGGATCCGCGAGCTGTCCGGCCAGCGCATCCCGGACGACCTCGCGGAGGAACTGCGGCAGGTGCAGGACGACCCGCAGGCGGGCCGCGCGGTCGGCATGACGCACGCCATCCGGATGAGCGAGCAGCTCCTGGCCGAGGGCGCGCCGTGCCTGCACTTCTACACGTTCAACCGGTCCAAGGCGACGATCGAGGTCCTGGGTGCGCTGGGCATGACGCCGGTCCTGCGTCGCTGACCAGATGGATCTGAGGCTGGACACACCCGAAGGCGCCTTCGGTATCGCCTCGCTCGTGCTGTTGCTCGCGGTGGTCGCCGTCCGGCTGTCCAGCCGGCTGGGAATGCCGTCCCTGCTGTTGTACCTGGGCATCGGGATGGTGCTGGGCGTCGACCAGTTCGGCATCATCGACCTGAACAACGCGCTGCTGACCGAGCAACTCGGTTTCGTGGCGCTGGTGTTCATCCTGGCCGAGGGCGGGCTGACCACCCGATGGCAGAACGTCCGTCCCGCGCTCGGCCTGGGCATCTCGCTGGCCACCGTCTCGGTGGTGGTGTCCATCCTGGTGGCCGGGATCGGTGTTCACCTGCTGTTGGGTTATGACTGGCGCACATCACTGCTGTGGGGCGCGGTGCTGTCCAGCACGGACGCTGCGGCGGTGTTCTCCGTGCTGCGCGGGGTCGGCGTCAAACCCCGGCTGTCCGCGGCGCTGGAGCTGGAATCCGGCCTGAACGACGCGCCCGTCGTGATCGCCGTCGTGCTGCTGGCCAGCACGGCCGAGATCACATGGGTCGACCCGCTGCTGGTGGTCTACGAGCTGCTCGCGGGCGCCGTGATCGGGGCGGCGCTCGGTCTGGCCGGAGCGTGGCTACTGCGCCGGGAGGCACTGCCGGCGGCGGGCCTGTACCCGCTGGCGACCATTGCGGTGATCGGCGGCGCCTACGCGCTGGGCACCTTCGCGCACGCCTCCGGTTTCCTGGCCACCTACGTCGCGGCCGTCATCCTGGGCAACTCCAGCCTGCCGCACCGGGCGTCCACGCTGTCCTTCGCCGAGGGCCTCGGCTGGCTCGCGCAGATCGGGCTGTTCGTCATGCTCGGCCTGTACGTCGAACCGAGCCGGCTGCCCGCCGCGCTGCTGCCGGGCATCGTCATCGGGCTGATCCTGCTGCTGATCGCCCGGCCGCTGTCGGTACTGGCCGCCGCCACACCCTTCCGCGTTCCCTGGCGCGACCAGGCCTTCCTGTCCTGGTCCGGCCTGCGCGGCGCGGTGCCCATCGTGCTGGCCACCATCCCGCTGATGAACGCCGTGCCGTCCGCCGAGAAGCTGCTCGACGTCATCGTCGTGGTCGTCGTCCTCTTCACCCTGCTGCAGGGCACCAGCCTCCCGTGGGTCGCCCGCCGGTTGCGGGTCATCCAAGGCGGCCAGGCACTGGAGATCCAGCTGGAAGCGGCACCACTGGACCAGATGAACGCCCATGTGCTGCAGGTCACCATTCCGGTCGACTCGCGGATGCACGGCGTGTACGTGTCGCAGCTGCGGCTGCCCGCGCCGGCCACCATCGGGCTGCTGCTACGCGACGGCGAGCCGGTTGCGGTGGCGCCGACGGTGCGGTTGCAGTCCGGTGACCAGCTGCTGATCGTCGCGCCGGAGCGGGTCCGGGCGGCCACCGAACGGCGGTTGCGCGCCGTCGGGCGGGGCGGCGCGCTGGCCGGCTGGTTCGGCGAACGGGGCAATGCAGGGACAATGGACCGGTGAATGACACCCCGCCGCCCCGGAAGGTCGGACTCCTGGCGGCGATCGCGTCCACCATCGTCGTGCTGGACCTGCTGACGAAGATCATCGTTGTCGCCACCGTCAAGCCCGACGAACCTGTCCGGGTGCTCGGCGGCCTGGTGTACCTGTCGTTGATCCGCAACTCCGGCGCGGCGTTCTCGCTGGCCACCGGCATGACGTGGCTGCTCGCCCTGGTCGCGATCGGCGTCGTCATCGTGATCATCCGGATGGCGCCCCGGTTGCGGTCCACCCCGTGGGCGATCTCGCTGGGCCTGGTGCTCGGCGGCGCGATCGGCAACCTCATCGACCGGATCTTCCGCGCGCCCGGGTTCCTGCAGGGGCACGTCGTCGACTTCGTCTCGGTGTTCGGCCCCAACGCCGAGTACTTCCCGGTGTTCAACGTCGCCGACTCGGCGATCACCATCGGCGGGATCAGCCTGGTCGTGACGGCGCTGCTCGGCATCGATTTCGATGGCACCCGGACGAAGAAGAGCGAACGTGCCTGAGGTGCGCCGCCTCCCCGTCCCGGACGGGCTCGCCGGGATGCGCGCCGACGCCGGCCTGGCCAAGCTGCTCGGCATCAGCCGCACCACCGTCGCCACCATGATCGACGCCGGTGACGTCCTGGTCGACGGCACGGCCGCGATCCGGTCGCTCCGCTTGACGCCCGAGAGCTGGCTGGAGATCACCCTTCCCGAGCCCGAGCGGCCGCCGACGGTCGTCGCGCAGACCGTCGAGGGCCTGACGATTCTGTACCGCGACGCCGACATCGCCGTCGTGGACAAGCCTGTGGGGGTCGCCGCCCACCCGAGCCCCGGCTGGACCGGCCCGACCGTGCTCGGCGCCCTCGCCGGATTCGGGATCAGTACCAGCACGTCCGGGGCGGAGGAGCGTCGCGGCATAGTGCACCGACTCGACGTCGGCACCACCGGGGTGATGGTGGTGGCTTTGAGCGAACGCGCCTACACCGTGCTGAAGGACGCGTTCCGCGACCGGACGGTCGAGAAGATCTACCACGCGGTCGTGCAGGGGCACCCGGACCCCAGCTCGGGCACCATCGACGCGCCGATCGGCCGGCACCCGTCGTCGGACTGGAAGTTCGCCGTGGTCGCCGGCGGCCGGGAGAGCGTGACGCATTACGAGACGCTGGAGGCGTTCCCGGCGGCCAGTCTGCTGCAGATCCACCTGGAAACCGGGCGCACGCACCAGATCCGGGTGCACTTCGCCGCGGTCCGCCATCCCTGCGTCGGCGACCGCACCTACGGCGCCGACCCCACCCTTGCCGAGCGGCTCGGGTTGACCCGGCAGTGGCTGCACGCCCGGTCGCTGGCGTTCGCCCACCCGGAGGACGGGCGGTGGGTCGAGTTCACCAGCCCCTACCCGGCGGACCTCTCGCACGCACTCGCGGTGCTGTCCCGGACGTGACGGCCGGGCCGCCACCCGGGCTACGCCACGGTCCGACTGATCCGGTGAGCCCCGGTGCCGCTAAGTTCTGCCCCATGACTGTCGCAGCGTCAACTCCCCTCCGCCGGCGCGCCGCCTACCAGGCACTGGCGCAGCACTTCCAGGGCATCAAGGACGCCCACCTCAAGGACCTGTTCGCCGCGGACCCCAGCCGCGGCACTGCGCTGTCGATGGAGGTCGACGGCATCTACCTGGACTACTCCAAGCAAAGGGTCACCGCCGAAACCATCGCGCTGCTCGTCGATCTCGCTCGGGAATCCGGCGTGGTGGAGCTGCGGGAGAAGATGTTCGCCGGTGACCACATCAACATCACCGAGGACCGGGCGGTGCTGCACGTCGCGCTGCGCGCACCCGCCGGCGAGGTGATCGAGACCGACGGTGACAACGGGGTCGCCGACGTCGTCCCCGACGTGCACGAGGTGCTCGGCCGGATGCGCGCCTTCGCCGACCGGATCCGGTCGGGGGAGTGGACCGGGCACACCGGCAAGCGGATCCGCACCGTGGTCAACATCGGCATCGGGGGTTCCGATCTCGGCCCGGTGATGGCGTACGAGGCGCTGCGGCACTACACCCAGCGGGACCTGGACTTCCGCTTCGTGTCGAACGTCGACGGCACCGATTTCGCCGAGAAGACACGCGATCTCGATCCCGCGGAGACGCTGTTCATCATCTCGTCGAAGACGTTCACGACGCTGGAAACGATGACGAACGCCGGCTCGGCACGGGAGTGGGTGCTGGCCGCGCTGGGTGACGAGTCGGCCGTCGCGAAGCATTTCGTCGCGGTCTCGACCAACGCCGATGCCGTGTCCGCGTTCGGCATCGACACGGCGAACATGTTCGGCTTCTGGAACTGGGTCGGCGGCCGGTACTCGATGGAGTCGGCGATCGGCCTGTCGACCATGATCGCGATCGGGCCGGACAACTTCGACCAGCTGCTGGCCGGCTCGCACGCCGTCGACCAGCATTTCCGCACCGCGCCGCTGGAGCGGAACCTGCCGGTGCTGATGGGTCTGCTGACCTTCTGGTACACCAACTTCTTCGGCGCCCAGACACAGGCGGTGCTGCCGTACGACCAGTACCTGAACCGGTTCCCGGCCTACCTGCAGCAGCTGACGATGGAGTCGAACGGCAAGTCCGTCGCGCTGGACGGCACCCGCGTCGACTACAGCACCTGCCCGGTCTACTGGGGCGAGCCCGGCACCAACGGGCAGCACTCGTTCTATCAATTGATCCACCAGGGCACGCTGATCATCCCGGTCGACTTCATCGCGTTCGCCCGCTCGCTCAACCCGCTCGGTGATCACCACGACTACCTCACCTCGAACGTCTTCGCGCAGGGCGAGGCGCTCGCGTTCGGCAAGACGGCCGACCAGGTGCGCGCCGAGGGGACCGCGGAGAACCTCGTGCCGTTCAAGGTGTTCGAGGGCAACCACCCGTCGTCGACGTTCCTGATCGAGCGCCTGACACCGTTCGTCCTCGGGCAGCTGGTGGCGCTGTACGAGCACAGCGTGTTCACCCAGGGCGCGATCTGGTCGATAGGGTCGTTCGACCAGTGGGGCGTCGAGCTGGGCAAGCAACTGGCGCAGCGGGTGATCCCCGAACTGCAGTCCGGCGACGAGCCCGACCTCGCGCACGACAGCTCGACGAACGAGTTGATCCGCCGGTACCGGGCGGCGCGCAGGGGCTGACCGCGGGGTCGGTACGGTCTTGCGCGTGACCTCAGCGACTCCCAAGAAGCCAGCAGCCACCACCACCCGCAAGACGCCGGCCCGGCGCGCGCCCGCGAAGAAGGCGGCGCCGGTCGAGCGCATCCCGCCGACGGCCGGTGTGCGCAAATTGGGCCGGATTCCGGTCGCCGACGTCTTCCCGACCGTCGACTGCGGCAACCGGCCGGCCAAGTCGGTGGTGGGCGAGGAGTTCGACGTCACCGCGACGGTGTACCGGGAGGGCCACGACGCGGTGAACGCCACCGTCGTGCTCACCGACCCGAACGGCGCGGTCACGTCTGTACCGATGGTGTGCGTCAACCCGGGCCTGGACCACTGGACGGCGACGATCAGCGCGCCCACCACCGGCCGCTGGACGTACCGGGTGGAGGGCTGGTCGGATCCCTACGGCACCTGGCACCACGACGCCGCGATCAAGGTCGCCGCCGACGTGGACACCGAGATGATGCTCGAAGAGGGTGCTCGGGTCCTGGAGCGGGCGGTCGCCGAGGTGCCGCGCACCCCGGAGCAGCAGGCGCCGCTGCTGGACGCGATCGGCAAGCTGCGCAACCTCGACCACTCGCCCGGGAACCGGCTCGGCGCCGGCACCTCGCCGTGGGTGGAGCGCGAATTGGCTGCCCGGCCGTTGCGCGACTACGTCACGGCCAGCCCCGACTACCCCTGGCTCGTCGAGCGGGAACGGGCGCTCTACGGCGCCTGGTACGAGTTCTTCCCGCGCTCGGAGGGCGCCAAGTACGACGAGTCGACCGGGCTGTGGCGCAGCGGCACGCTGCGGACGGCGGCCGAGCGGCTGAACGCCGTGGCCGCCATGGGTTTCGACGTCATCTATCTCACCCCGGTGCACCCCATCGGGAAGATCAACCGCAAGGGCCCCAACAACACCCTGGTGGTCGGTGAGCACGATCCAGGGTCGCCGTACGCGATCGGTTCCGCCGAGGGCGGGCACGACGCCATCCATCCCGAGCTCGGCACGTTCGAGGACTTCGACTACTTCGTCGCCCGGGCCGGCGAACTGGGTCTGGAGGTCGCCATGGACCTCGCCCTGCAGTGCGCCCCCGACCACCCCTGGGTGACCAGCCACCCGGAGTGGTTCACCACCCGCAATGACGGCACGATCGCGTACGCCGAGAACCCGCCGAAGAAGTACCAGGACATCTACCCGCTGAACTTCGACAACGACCCGAAGGGCATCTACGCCGAGATCCGCCGGGTGGTGCAGGTGTGGATCGACCACGGCGTCAAGATCTTCCGGGTCGACAACCCGCACACCAAACCGGTGGAGTTCTGGGAGTGGCTGATCGGCGACGTCGCGCTGGACCACCCGGAGGTGATCTGGCTGGCCGAGGCGTTCACCCGGCCGGCGATGATGCACGGGCTGGGCAAGGTGGGCTTCCAGCAGTCCTACACCTACTACGCCTGGCGCAACGAGAAGTGGGAGCTGGAGAGCTACTGCCAGGAGCTGGCGCGTGACTCGGCGCACTACATGCGGCCGAGCTTCTGGCCGACCACGCACGACATCCTGACCCCGTACATGCAGACCGGCGGCCGGGCTGCCTGGAAGCTACGGGCCGCCCTCGCCGCGACACTCGTTCCCACGTACGGCATCTACGCCGGGTACGAGCTGATGGAGAGCGAGCCCCGGCCGGGCGTGCAGGAGCAGCTGGACAACGAGAAGTACGAGTTCAAGGACCGGCACTGGGAGGAGTACGACGAGTACGGACCCAAGGCGGGGCAGTCGATCGCGCCGTACCTCAGCCTGATCAACCGGATCCGCCGCGAGCACCCCGCCCTGCACTGGCTGCGCAACCTGCGCTTCCACAACGCCGAGAACACCAAGGTGATGGTGTTCTCCAAGACCCGGACGCTGGTCAGCGATTCCGGCCACGCGCACGAGGACACGATCATCGTGGTGGCCAACCTCGACCCGCACCAGAACCAGGCCACCTGGTTCCACCTGAACATGCCGGAGATCGGCCTCGGATGGGATGATTCGTTCGAAGCGCACGATCTGGTCACCGGCGCCACCTGGCACTGGTCCCAGCACAACTGGAGCTGGCTCGGCCCGGAGAACGAGCCGGTCCACATCGTTCAGGTGAGGCGGTATCAGTAGATGAGCGAATACCCGGGCGGGTCGGCACCGGCGAAGAAGAGCGGGATCAGCGGACGGGCGATCGGCGGCATCATCGTCGCGGTCATGGTTGTGGTGTTCATCGCGATCAACCGGGACCAGGTCGAGGTGTCGTTCGTCTTCTTCACCACGACGCTGGCGCTCTGGGTGGCGTTGACCATCGCCGCGGTCGGCGGGCTGCTGGCCGGCTTTCTGATGGGCCGCAAGCGCTACAAGCCATGACGGGTCTTTGGTCCCTTGAGGGTTCATGCACGCTCAAGTGAGCATGGATGTGGGCTCGACAGCGTCGTCAGGCCCGACGACGACTGTCCGGCCCCCCCGAGGAGATCACGGTGAACGAGAACTACGAGCAGTGGATCAGCACGGTGGAGGATGCCGCGCGGCATCAAAAGGTCGCCCCGACGGCGGCCGTGCACGAGCTGGACCGCGTTGCCGAGCACCTCGTCGGTGAGACCGACGCGGACGCCCAGCACGCGAAGTTGCATGTGCAGCAACTGATCACCGAACTGGCACCGGAGCGGCACGACGTCCGGCTCTACGCCGAGAAGTACTGCAGCGGCGGGAGCTGACTCGCCGGAACGGACGCGCCCGGCACTGTCGGGATTCAGTGATACAAACGAGCCTGGCTATGTGGAAGGGGCTCGGTGTCCACAACTGATTCGTTCGTTCACCTGCACGTGCATACCGAGTACTCGATGCTCGACGGGGCTGCCCGGCTCGGGCAGCTCTTCGAACGCACCGCCGAGATGGGCATGCCCGCCCTGGCGATGACCGACCACGGCAACGTGTTCGGTGCGCACGATTTCTACCGGCAGGCCAAGGCGGCCGGGGTCAACCCGATCATCGGCATGGAGGCCTACCTCACGCCCGGCACGTCGCGGTTCGAGCGCACCCGGGTGCGGTGGGCCGACGGCGGTGAGGACGACGTCTCCGGCGCCGGCGCGTACACGCACATCACCCTGCTGTCCGAGTCGACGGAGGGCATGCACAACCTGTTCCGGCTGGCGTCCAGGGCCTCCCTGGAGGGCTTCTTCTACAAGCCGCGGGCCGACCGGGAGCTGCTGGCGCAGTACGCGCAGGGGCTGATCGCCACCACCGGCTGCCCATCCGGTGAGGTCCAGACCTGGCTGCGGATCGGCGACTACGCCAAGGCCCGCGCGGCGGCCGCCGAGTTCCGGGACATCTTCGGCAGGGAGAACTACTTCCTGGAACTGATGGACCACGGCCTCGGGATCGAGACCCGGGTGCGCGACGGGCTGCTCCGGCTGGCCCGCGACCTGCAACTGCCGATGGTGGCCACCAACGACCTGCACTACACCGACGCGGCCGACGCCGACGCGCACGAGGCGCTGCTCTGCGTGCAGTCCGGCAAGACCCTGGACGACCCGAACCGGTTCAAGTTCGACGCCCGCGACTTCTACCTCAAGTCGCCCGCCGAAATGCGGGCGCTGTGGGACGGCAAGTACCAGCTGCGGGAGGCCTGCGACAACACGCTGCTGATCGCCGAGCGCTGCTCGGTGACCTTCGACGAGTCCGCGTCCTACATGCCGCGGTTCCCGGTGCCGGCGGGGGAGACCGAGCAGACCTGGTTCGTCAAGGAGGTCGGCCGGGGGCTCGCCGCCCGATTCCCCGACGGCATCCCGCCCGAGGTGCAGAAGCAGGCCGACTTCGAGGTCGGCGTCATCACGGCGATGAACTTCCCCGGCTACTTCCTGGTGGTCGCCGACTTCATCAACTGGGCCAAGGACAACGGGATCAGGGTCGGCCCCGGCCGCGGCTCCGGTGCCGGCTCGATGGTCGCCTACGCGATGCGGATCACCGACCTGAACCCGCTGCAGCACGGGCTGATCTTCGAGCGGTTCCTCAACCCGGACCGCGTCTCCATGCCCGACTTCGACGTGGACTTCGACGAACGCCGGCGCGGCGACGTCATCCGCTACGTCACCGAGAAGTACGGCGACGACCGGGTCGCGCAGATCGTCACCTACGGCACCATCAAGGCCAAGCAGGCGGTGAAGGACTCCGCCCGGGTGCTCGGCATGCCGTTCTCCGTCGGCGACCGGATCACCAAGGTGATGCCGCCGCCGGTGATGGGCAAGGACGTCTCGCTGGCCAAGATGTTCGAACCGTCCGACCCCCGGTACAACGAAGGCGCCGAGTTCCGCACGCTCGCCGAGACCGACCCGGATGTCAAGAAGGTCGTCGAGACCGCCCGCGGCCTCGAAGGTCTCAAGCGGCAGTGGGGTGTGCACGCAGCCGGCGTCATCATGTCGTCCGAGCCGCTGCTCGACCTGATCCCGATTATGAAGCGGGAGCAGGACGGCGCGATCATCACCCAGTTCGACTACCCGACCTGCGAGAAGCTCGGGTTGATCAAGATGGACTTCCTGGGGTTGCGCAACCTCACGGTCCTGGACGACGCGCTGATCAACATCAAGGCCAACCGCGGCGAGACCGTGGTGCTGGAGGACCTGCCGCTGGACGACAAGAGGACGTTCGAGTTGCTCGCCCGCGGCGACACGCTGGGCGTCTTCCAGCTGGACGGCGGCCCGATGCGGGCGCTGCTGCGGTCCATGCGCCCGGACAACTTCGAGGACATCTCCGCGGTCGGCGCGCTGTACCGGCCCGGACCGATGGGCGCCAACTCGCACAACGAGTACGCCGACCGGAAGAACAAACGCAAGCCGGTCGTCCCGATCCATCCCGAGCTCGCCGAGCCGCTGTCGGAGATCCTCGGTGACACCTACGGCCTGATCGTCTACCAGGAACAGGTCATGGCGATCGCCCAGCACGTCGCGGGCTACTCGCTCGGTGCCGCCGATCTGCTGCGCCGGGCGATGGGCAAGAAGAAGAAGTCGGAGCTGGACGCCCAGTACGAGAAGTTCTCCTCCGGCATGGCCGAACGCGGATTCTCGGCGGCGGCGGTCAAGGCGCTGTGGGACATCCTGCTGCCGTTCTCCGATTACGCGTTCAACAAGGCGCACTCCGCCGCGTACGGCCTGATCTCCTACTGGACCGCGTATCTCAAGGCGAACTACCCCGCCGAGTACATGGCGGCGCTGCTCACCAGCGTCGGTGACGACAAGGACAAGATGGCCATCTACCTGGCCGAGTGCCGGTCCATGGGCATCACCGTGTTGCCGCCGGACGTCAACACCTCGGTCCGGGACTTCGCGCCGGTCGGCACCGACATCCGGTTCGGCCTGTCCGCGGTACGCAACGTCGGCACCGGCGTCGTTGCCTCGATCGTGGCCTGCCGCAAGGAGAAGGGCGCGTACACCGACTTCTACGACTTCCTGGAGAAGGTCGACCAGGTCGCGTGCAACAAGAAGGTCGTCGAATCGCTGATCAAGGCCGGTGCCTTCGACTCGCTGTCGCACCCGCGCAAGGGTCTGCTGATGGAGCACGCCAGGGCGATCGACGAGGTGCTCGGGCTGAAGCGGGCCGAGGCGATCGGGCAGTTCGATCTGTTCGGCGAGATGAGCCAGGAGGACAAGGGCGGATCGTTCCGCGGCAGCGTCCCGGACACCGAGTGGGACACCAAGCTGCGGCTGGGTTTCGAGCGGGAGATGTTGGGGCTCTATGTCTCCGGCCACCCGCTGTCCGGCGTCGAGCACATCCTGTCGGCGCAGTCGGACGCGTCGATCCCGGACATCCTGGACGGCACGGTGCCGGACCGCGGGATCGTCACGGTCGGCGGCATCCTCACCGGCCTGCAGCGCCGGCTGACGAAGAAGGGTGATCCCTGGGCGTCGGCGACGCTGGAGGACCTGGCCGGCGGGGTGGAGGTGGCGTTCTTCCCGAAGGTGTACCTGGACTGCTCGCTGCTGCTCGCCGAGGACGCCATCGTGCTGGTCAAGGGCCGCGTGGCCCGTTCCGAGGACCGGTTGTCGCTGCACGCCCAGCAGGTGGTGGTGCCGGACCTGACCACGGCGGCGGGCAAGGGCCCGGTGCAGGTCAGCATCAGCGCCGCCCGGTGCACCCCGCCGGTCGTGGACCGGCTCAAGGACGTGCTGCAGGCGCACCCCGGCACCACCGCCGTGCACCTCAAGCTGCTCAACGGCAGCAGGGCCACCACCCTGAAGCTGGATGACGGTCTGCGGGTGACGCCCACCTCCGCGCTGATGGGCGACCTGAAGGCCCTGCTGGGCGCAGACTGTCTGACATGAGACGCGCCGTGGTCCAGGCCGCCGCGATTGTGGGGGCGTGCCTGGTGATCGGAGTCCTGCAGGGCCTGTTGTGGGCGTTCCTGGCGCCCGGCATCCCGTACAAGGTGCTCTCCGACGGCCGGTACGGCGCGCTGCCGACAACCTCGACCTACCACTTCGTCGACGTGGCGGCCTTCGCGCTGTCCGGCATGGTGATCGGCATCGTGCTGGCCGTCGCGCTGTGGCAGTTCCGCTCCACCCGCGGCTGGCAGGCGTTGCTCGCGCTGGTCGGCGGATCGCTGCTCGGCGCGCTGACCGCCTGGGGCATCGGCATTCTCGTCGCACCCGGTATGGATCCCGCGTCGGTCGGGCCGGGCCCGGCGGACATCATCATCACCGCCCCGCCGGACACCGGGACCGTCCTCGTGGTGCTCGCCCAGCCCGCGCTCGCCGCAGCCGTGTACACGTTCCTGGTCGCCTGGAACGGGCATCCGGACCTGGACGTCAACCGGGCGGTCGGAAGGCGGCGAACGGGTCGGTCACCCGCAGTTCCTTGATCGTGAACCGGTACATCGCCGCGGGCCGGCCGCCGCTCGGGCCGGGCGGCGCGGTCGTCCCGGTCGGCTCGAGCATCCCGCGCCGGGTCAGAATCCGTTGCAAGTTCGTCGGGTCCACGTCGTGCTCGAGCGCGGTGGCATAGACCCGCCGCAGTTCGGCGATGGTGAACTCCGCCGGGGCCAACGCGAAGCCGATGTTGGTGTAGGACAGCTTCGCCTGCAGCCGGCGGTACGCGCGGTCGACGATCACCCCGTGGTCCAGTGCGGTCGGCGGCAGGTCGGCCACCGGGTGCCAGCGGGTGTCCGCGGGCAGGTGCGGGTCGGCGCCGAGCGGCACCAGCCCGAGGAAGCCGGTGGCCATCACCCGGGCGCCGGGCACCCGGGCGGGGTCGGAGAAGACCCCGATCTGCTCCAGGTGCGACACCCGGTCCAGGTCCACCTTCTGCGCCAGCTGGCGGGACGCCGAGGCGTCGACGTCCTCCCCGCGGAGCACCAGGCCGCCGGGTAGCGCCCACCGCCCGGCGTCCGGGTCCTTCGCGCGCTGCCACAACAGCACCTGCAGTGACGGCCGTCCCGCCCGGTCCGGCCGGACGCTGAAGACGGCGGCCAGGACCTCGACGGCGGTGCTATGATCGTCCACGTTATCGATTGTAAGTCGAAAACCTCGGCTTCGCCCCAGGAGGGCCTCCATGACCGCACCGACCCTGACCGACGCGCCCGGCGATCTCGCCGCGTGGGCGCGGGAGGTCCGCGAACTCGCCGAGCAGCGGGACGCGGTGATCCTGGCGCACAACTATCAGGTACCCGAGATCCAGGACGTCGCCCACCACGTCGGCGATTCCCTCGCGCTGTCCCGGATCGCGGCCACCGCGCCGCAGTCGACGATCGTGTTCTGCGGCGTGCATTTCATGGCGGAGACGGCCAAGATCCTTTCGCCGGACAAGACGGTGCTGATCCCGGACGCCGCCGCCGGCTGCTCGCTCGCCGACTCCCTGACCGCCGATCAGCTGCGCGCCTGGAAGGCCGACAACCCGGGCGCCGTCGTCGTCTCCTACGTCAACACCACCGCCGAGGTGAAGGCGGAGACCGACATCTGCTGCACCTCGTCCAACGCCGTCGAGGTCGTCCGCTCCATCCCCGCGGACACCCCCGTGCTGTTCGGTCCGGACCAGTTCCTCGGCGCGCACGTCCGGCGCGTGCTGGGCCGGGACAACATCTCCGTCTGGGGCGGCGAGTGCCACGTGCACGCCGGCATCAACGGCGGCCAGCTCACCGCGCAGGCCAATGCCCACCCGGACGCCGATCTGTACATCCACCCCGAGTGCGGTTGCGCGACCAGCGCGCTGTACCTGGCGACCGCCGGTGCGGTGCCCGCGGACCGGGTGAAGATCCTGTCCACCGGGCAGATGGTGGACGCCGCGCTGGTCAGCCGGTCGCGGCAGGTGTTGGTGGCCACCGAGATCGGGATGATCCACCAGCTGCGCAAGGCAGCGCCGACCGTCGACTTCCGGGCGGTCAACGACCGGGCCTCCTGCAAATACATGAAGATGATCACCCCGGCCAAGCTGCTGACCTCGCTGCGCGAACTGCGGGACGAGGTCGTCGTCGACCCCGCGATCGCGGCCCGGGCGCGCGGTGCCGTGGAACGCATGATCGCCATCGGGCAGAGCGGCGGCGGGGAATGACCGCGCTGACCGCGGCCGCCGGCGCGTTGCTGCCGTCGTGGGAGGCGAGCTGCGACGTGGTCGTCGTCGGCACCGGCGTCGCCGGGCTGACCGCGGCGCTGACCACCGCATCGGCGGGCCTGTCGGTGCTGCTGATCACCAAGGGCCGCCCCGAGGAGGCCAGCACCCAGTGGGCGCAGGGCGGCGTCGCCGTCGTCCGGGATGAACGCGACCCGGGTGACTCCATCGAGCAGCACATCGACGACACCCTGGTGGCCGGTGCCGGGCTGTCCGACCCGGCGGCCGTGCGGCTCGTCCTGACCGAGGGGCCGGCAGCGGTGCAGCGGCTGATGGACCGCGGCGCGCAGTTCGACGCCGGCCCGGACGGGCTGCTCCGCACCCGGGAGGGCGGGCACTCCGCGAACCGGGTGATCCACGCCGGCGGCGACGCCACCGGCGCCGAGATCGAACGGGCCCTGCTCGCGGTGCGCGGCCTGCCGTCGGTGCTGTCCGGGCACCAGGCGCTGGACGTGGTGCTGGACGGTTCCGGCCGCGCCCGCGGTCTGTCGGTGCTGGCTCCGGACGGCACCGTCGGGCTGATCCGCAGCGACGCCGTCGTGCTCGCCACCGGCGGGTCCGGTCACCTGTACGCGGCCACCACCAACCCGGGCGTCGCCACCGGTGACGGGCTGGCGATGGCCCTGCGGGCCGGGGCCACCCTGGCCGACGCCGAGTTCATGCAGTTCCACCCCACCGTGCTGTGGACCGGTCCGGGCGACCTCGGCCACCGGCCGCTGATCACCGAGGCCGTCCGCGGCGAGGGTGCGGTGCTGATCGACGGCGCGGGGGACCGGATCATGCCCGGCGTGCACCCGCTGGCCGACCTCGCACCCCGGGATGTGGTGTCGCTGGCCATCTCCCGCCGGATGGCGCGCTCGCCCGGTGGCATCGGCGACCACGTGTATCTCGACGCCACCGGCATCGCACCCGACGTGTTCGCACGCCGGTTCCCGACCGTGTCCGCCGCCTGCGCGCTCGCCGGTGTCGACCCGTCTGTCGCGCCCATCCCGGTGGCACCCGCCGCGCACTACCAGTGCGGTGGAGTGCTGACCGACCTGGACGGCCGGACGACGGTCCCCGGACTGTTCGCGGTCGGGGAGGTGGCCCGCACCGGCCTGCACGGCGCCAACCGGCTCGCGTCGAACTCCCTGCTGGAGGGTCTGGTGATGGCGGAGCGCGCCGCGGCCGCCATCGGCGCCGAGGTGCTGTCGGCGGCCGGCCGGGCGGCGGAGCTCATCCTCACTCCCGTTCCCGGTGCAGACCCGGCCGGCCGAGTTCGGTTGCAGGCCGGCATGAGTCGCGCCGCCGGCATCGGCCGGGAGCTGATCGGCCTGCTCGACGTGCAGTCCACCGTCAACCGGCTGGCTGCGGTCCCGGCGGTCGACGCGGACCGGTGGTCGGTGGAGACGGCGAACCTCGCGCTCGCCGCTTCCGCGCTGCTGGCCGCCGCCGAGTTGCGCGGCGAGTCCCGCGGGTGCCACGTCCGCAACGACCAACCGGAGGCCCTTCCCGCTTGGGAGACGTCGATCCTGGTGCGCCGGGTGGACGGCGCGATGCAGACATCTGTCGCGGGGCAGCGGGAGGCCGTGGCATGGGCCTGACCGGACAGACCAGGGACGCCCTGACCGACGCCGGCCTGGACGTCGACGCCGTCACCGCCGTCATCGACCGGGCGCTCGCCGAGGACCTGCGGGACGGGCCGGACATCACGACCGAGTCCACCGTTCCGGCCGACCAGCTCAGTGTCGCCAACGTCGTGCCACGGGTGCCCGGTGTGTTCGCCGGTGGGCCGGTTGCGATGGCGGTGTTCGAGACGGTCGCCTTCACCGCTGAATTCGAGCAGGTCGTGCCGGAAGGCGGAGCGCTCGAGCCGGGACGGCCGGCGCTGGTCATCGCCGGCCGCACCGCGGGCATCCTGACCGCAGAGCGCACCGCGCTGAACCTGCTCACGCACCTGTCCGGCATCGCCACCGGCACCCGCGCCTGGGTCGATGCGGTGGCCGGCACGGACGCCCGCATCCGGGACACCCGCAAGACCCTCCCCGGGCTGCGGTTGCTGGAGAAGTACGCGGTGCGCTGCGGGGGCGGTGTGAACCATCGGCTGAGCCTGGGTGACGCTGCTCTCATCAAGGACAACCACGTCGCCGCAGCCGGTTCCGTCCGGGCCGCGGTCGAAGCGGTACGGGCCCGCAACGCCACCATCCCGCTGGAGGTGGAGGTGGACACCCTCGAACAGCTCGACGAGGCCATCGCCGCGGGCGCCGAACTCGTTCTGCTGGACAACTTCTCCACCGCGGACACCGCGCGGGCGGTCGCGGTGGCCGGTGCGGCGGGGCGCCGGGTGATGCTCGAGGCCTCCGGTGGGCTCACCCTCGACCGGGCGCGCGAGGTCGCCGCCACCGGAGTCGACTTCCTGGCCGTGGGCGCGCTCACCCACTCCGCGGCTGCACTCGACCTCGGTCTGGACCTGTCGGCGCAGCCCTTACCCTGAACCCATGCTGCAGCGGATCGACCTTCGCTCCGGTCTCGGTGACCTCCGGGCCGTGCTGCCGCGCGCGGCCGTCGACATCGGCAGCGCCACAGCGACCGTCGAGCCGCTCGTCGCCGACGTCCGCGAACGCGGCGCCGCCGCGGTCCTCGACGCCGGTGAACGGTTCGACGGCGTGCGGCCGGCCGCGCTGCGGGTGCCGGCATCCGTGCTGGCCGCCGCGCTGGACACCGTGCCACCGGCGGTGCGCGAGGCACTGACCGAGTCCATCTCCCGGGCGCGGGTCGGCCACGCCGCCCAGTTGCCGACCGAGCGGGTCACCGCGATCGCGCCCGGCGGCATCGTCACACAACGCTGGGTGCCGGTCCGCCGGGTCGGCCTGTACGTGCCGGGCGGGCTGGCGCTCTACCCGTCCAGCGTGGTGATGAACGTCGTCCCCGCCCAGGTCGCCGGGGTGCGGGGGATCGCCGTCACGTCACCGCCGCAACGCGACAACGACGGCTGGCCGGACCGCAACGTGCTGGCCGCGTGTGCGCTGCTCGGCATCACCGAGGTGTACGCCGCGGGCGGGGCCCAGGGCATCGCGTTGCTCGCGCTCGGTGCCGTCGATGTCGACGGGTCCGTCGTGGAGCCGGTGGACGTCATCACCGGACCCGGGAACATCTACGTCACGGCAGCGAAGCGGCTGCTGCGCGGCACCGTCGCCATCGACTCTGAGGCCGGCCCGACCGAGATCGCCGTCGTGGCAGACGATTCCGCCGACCCGGCGCACGTCACCGCCGACCTGATCTCGCAGGCGGAGCACGACCCGGTTGCCGCGTCGGTGCTGATCACCACCTCCGAGTCGCTGGCCGACGCCGTGGATCAGCTTCTCGTGCAACGGGTTCCGTCGACCAAGCACCACGAGCGGGTGCGGGAGGCGTTGTCCGGACGGCAGTCCGGCACCGTGCTGGTGTCCTGCATCGACGACGCCGTCAGCGTCGCCGACGCCTACGCCGCCGAGCACCTGGAAATCCAGACCCGTGACGCGGCAACGGTTGCCGCCCGCATCAGCAACGCCGGTGCGGTGTTCGTCGGTGCCTTCTCGCCGGTGTCGCTGGGTGATTACTGCGCGGGTTCCAACCATGTGCTGCCCACCGGCGGCTCGGCCCGCTTCACCGCGGGGCTGAGCGCGCTGACGTTCCTGCGGCAGATGCAGGTGATCGACTACTCCCGCGAGGCGCTCGCCGCCGTGGCACCCCACGTGTTCGCGCTGTCGGCCGCCGAGGACCTGCCCGCGCACGGCGAGGCCGTCTCCGCCCGGTTCCCCGGCGCATGACGGGCACGCCCCTGATCGGCCGCTCATGATCGGTGACACGGTGCGGCTCGCCGACCTGCCGCTGCGCGACGACCTGGTCGGCCGGACGCCCTACGGTGCGCCGCAGCTGGACGTCCCGGTGCGGATCAACACCAACGAGAACCCCTACCCGCCGTCGGATGCGCTGGTCGCCGACCTCGCTGCCTCGGTCGCGTCGGTGGCCGCGCAGCTGAACCGCTACCCGGACAGGGACGCCGTCGCGCTGCGGGAGCAGTTGGCGCAGTATCTGTCCCGGTCCACCGGCGTCCCGCTGACGGGGGAAAACGTCTGGGCCGCCAACGGATCCAATGAGATCCTGCTGCAGGTGCTGCAGGCATTCGCCGGCCCGGGCCGCAGCGCACTCGGTTTCGAGCCGTCCTACTCGATGCACCCGATCATCGCCTCCGGCACCCGGACCACCTGGCTGTCCTGCCCCCGCCGCGCCGACTTCACGGTCGACGTCCCGGCGGCCTCGGCGATGATCACGCAGCACCGGCCGGACGTGCTGTTCGTCACGAGCCCGAACAACCCCACCGGTGGATCCCTTCCGCTGCAGGACATCCGGCTGCTGGTGCAGGCCGCCCCCGGGATCGTGGTGGTCGACGAGGCCTACGCCGAGTTCTCCGACCGGCCCAGCGGCATCGGGTTGATCGAGGAGTACCCGGCCCGGTTGGTGGTCGTGCGGACGATGTCCAAGGCGTTCGCGTTCGCCGGCGGGCGGCTCGGGTACCTCGCCGCGGCGCCGGCCGTCATCGACGCACTGCTGTTGGTGCGCCTGCCGTATCACCTCTCGACCCTGACCCAGGCCGCCGCGTCCGCCGCGTTGCGGCACGCCGACGACACGCTCGCCTCGGTGGCGCACCTGGTGGCCGAACGCCGCCGGGTCAGCGGGGAGCTTGCCGACTTCGGGTTCGACGTCATCGATTCCGATGCGAACTTCCTGCTGTTCGGCAGGTTCGACGACGCCGCAGCGATGTGGCAGAGATACCTGGATGCCGGGGTGTTGTTGCGGGACATGGGAATCCCCGGCTACCTGCGCGCCACCATCGGTACCGATGCCGAGAACGACGTGCTGCTGGACGTCAGTGCCAGGTTGTCCCGCCGATGGAGGAGCACGTGATGCAAGGCCCGTCCGCGATGCAGCGCCACGCCCGGATCGAGCGCACGACGAGCGAATCGTCGGTGCTGGTCGACCTGAACCTCGACGGCACCGGCACGGTCGAGATCTCCACCGGGGTGCGGTTCTACGACCACATGCTCACCGCGTTCGGGGTGCACGGCAGTTTCGATCTGACCGTCCGCTCGGTCGGTGACGTGGACATCGACGCGCACCACACGGTCGAGGACACGGCGATCGTGCTGGGTCAGGCGATCGGTCGGGCGCTGGGCGACAAGGCCGGCATCCGCCGGTTCGGCGACGCGTTCATCCCGATGGACGAGACGCTGGCGCATGCTGCCGTCGACGTGTCCGGCCGGCCGTTCTCGGTGCACACCGGTGAACCCGACTCGGTGCTGGGATTCACCGTCGGGAACAACTACCCGGTGGTGCTCAACCGGCACGTGTTCGACTCGTTGGCCTTTCACGCCCGGATCGCGCTGCACGTGCGGGTGATCTACGGACGCGACCCGCACCACATCTGCGAGGCGCAGTACAAGGCCATCGCCCGGGCGCTGCGGCAGGCGGTGGAACCGGACCCGCGGGTGCAGGGCATCCCGTCGACCAAGGGCGTGCTGTGAGCCAGATCCTGCCGATCCTGCTGCTGGCCGTCGGCGGGTTCCTGGTCGGCGGTGTGCTGTCGGTGCGGAAGAAGTCGGTGCCGGCCGCGGTCGTGTTGGGGGTGTTCGCCGTCGGGTGCATCGCGGGCGGGATCCTGTGGTTGATCGGGGAGTCGTGACGGATCGATGAGCGGTGTGGTCGTCCTGGATTACGGGTCGGGGAACCTGGCCTCCGCGGAGCGGGCGCTGCGCCGGACCGGTGCGGACGTGGTCGTCACCGACGATTTCGATGCCGCGCTGAACGCCGACGGGCTGGTGGTGCCGGGCGTCGGGGCGTACGAGGCGTGCATGGCGGGGCTGACGGCGGTGCGCGGGCAGCGGATCATCGACCGGCGGGTCGCCGGCGGACGGCCGGTGCTGGGCATCTGTGTGGGCATGCAGATCCTGTTCGACCGGGGCGTGGAGCACGGCGTCGAGACCGACGGCGTGGGCGAGTGGCCCGGCACCGTGGAACGGCTGCAGGCGTCGATCGTGCCGCACATGGGCTGGAACACGGTCGAGCCTGGCGCCGGGTCGGTGCTGTTCGAGGGCGCCGACCCCGAAACCCGGTACTACTTCGTGCACTCCTACGCCGTGCGCCACTGGGAACTCGAGGCCGGCGGCCGGTTCGTGCCGCCGGTGGTGACCTGGGCCGAGCACGGCGGTGACCGGTTCGTGGCAGCGGTGGAGAACGGCCCGCTGTCGGCGACCCAGTTCCACCCGGAGAAGTCCGGTGATGCCGGCGCAGAGGTGCTCCGTCGATGGGTCGCCACTCTCTAGTTCCTCGTTTTCCGCTGTGGTTGCCAGGCTGTGGTCCGGGGACCTAGTCTCGAACGCATGTTCGAGGACCGGGCCCAGGTGCTGCAGGAGCTGCGCTCCCGCATCGGCTCGGTCAGCCCGGAGGCCGCCCCGGAGACCGGCAAGGTGATCCCGGTGGTCCCGCCGCTCGCCGCCGTGCTGCCGCGCGGTGGTCTCGCGCCCGGGTCGGTGGTCAGTGTGCGCGGCCACGGCGCGACGAGCCTGCTGTTCACGTTGCTGTCCGGACCGCCCGACGCCTGGTCGGCGCTGGTCGGGATGCCCGGGGTCGGGTTGGCCGCCGCCGCAGAATTCGGCGTCGACCTGGACCGGATGGTCGTCATCCCCGAGCCGGGACCCGATGTGCTGCAGGTGTTGTCGATCCTGGTGGACGGGGTCGACATGATCGCCGTGGCGCTGCCGGCCACCGCCCGGCCCAGCCCGTCCCGGCAGCGGGTGCTCACCGGCCGGCTCCGTCAACGCGGCGCCGTCCTGCTCGTGATGGGCCCGTGGCCGGGCGCCGATCTGGTGCTGACCGCGCGCTGGATCAGCTGGGCGGGCCTCGGTCAGGGACACGGCCGGCTCCGGGACCGTGAGCTGGTGGTGGAGGTCGGCGGGCGAGGGGGCGCGGCCGGCCGCACGCACCAGGCGGTGCTGCTCCTGCGGGCCGGGCGGACCGCGGTCGAGATTGCCGCCGCCCCGGCGCCGGTCGCAACTCGCGCGCAACCGGGTACCTACGAGCCGGTGGCCGACGTCGGATGACACAGGAGGGCTACATGAACTGGACCGAGGAACTCGACAAGCAGCTGAGCTGGCACTGGGAGAACCAGTTGCGCCCCCGGTGGGACGGACTCACCGATCGGGAGTACTTCTGGGAGCCCGTTCCCGGGATGTGGAGTGTGCGACCACGCGGGCAGGGGGTGGCAGAGGTTGCGGCCGGTGCGGGCGACCACCTGATCGACTTCAGCTATCCGGAACCGACGCCGGTCCCGGTCACCACCATCGCCTGGCGGATGGCTCACCTGATGGTCGGGGTGTTCGGTTCCCGGCTGGCCCGGCACTTCGGCGGCCCGCCGGTCGACTACGACTCCTTCGAGTACCCCTCGACCGCGGCCGACGCGCTGGCCCGTCTCGATGCGCAGTACGCGGACTGGATCGCCGGCGTGCGGTCGCTGGATGCCGAGGCGTTGCAGCGGCCGTGCGGAGAGGACGGCTATGCACAGGACCCGATGGCGGCGCTGGTGCTGCACATCAGTCGCGAGGTCATCCATCACGGTGCGGAGATCAACCTCTTGCGTGATCTGTACGCCTGGCAATCCTGACGGCAGTGGTGCATGACGCGGTATGCATGACGGCGGTGTGCATGACGGCGGTGGTGCATGACGCGGTGTGCATGACGGCGGTGGCGTTGCCCGGCATGTCCACGGTCGCGAGGACGTTCCCGCGGGAACGTGTTGGTGTTGCCTGACGTCGGGAACGTGTTGGGGGCCTGCCGCGGCGTGCCCCGTTCGGTCCCGCTCCGGCGGCCGCGTTGATGGTGAGCGTTTCAGCGGAGACGCCCGGGTGTGCGTGATCGGGGCGCAAGGGGGCCGTCGCCGCGGCGGGGTGACCCGTTCCGGGGCACGGTGCGTTCGGTGCTGACCCATCTCGACGGATCCGCGTCGGTGTGATGGCCATTGTCGGTGGCCGGGTCTATCCTCGAACACATGTTCGAGTGATGGATGGTGGGGTGGTGGCGGTGGATTCTCATGCCGGTGGCGGCGGTGGGTTCGACATCGATGACGTGTCGTCGGTGTGGCAGGGCGCGCGCCGGCGGCGCGGAGCTGCACCGGCCGCCGGCTGGGGCGGGACCTCGCCGGTGCCGAGGGGTGGTGGCCCGGTGGGAAGTCCGCGGGTGTCGCCGCAGCCCACCGCCCCGGTGGGCGCAGCAGCAGGCGAGTCATGATCACCGAACCCGACGAACGAGCCAGGACGCTGGTCGTCTGGTGCCCCGATTGGCCGGCCGTGGCGGCGGCACGTCAGGCCGGTTGCCCGGCGAGCGATCCGGTGGCGGTTTTCCACGCGAACCGGGTGCAGGCCTGCACCGCGGCGGCGCGGGCCGAGGGGATCACGGTCGGCCAGCGGCGGCGGGATGCCCAATCGCGGTGCCCCGACCTGCTCATCGCCCAGGTCGATCACGATCGCGACGGCCGCCTCTTCGAGCCGGTCGCTGCCGCGGTCGAATCCATCGCGCCCGCCGTGGAGATCCTCCGGTCCGGGGTCGTCGCGTGTCCCGCCCGTGGTCCGCGGCGGTACTTCGGCAGCGAGATTGCCGCCGCCGAGCGGATTGTCGACGTCGTCGAGGCACTGGACATCGAGTGTTCGGTCGGGATCGCCGATGTGCTCTCCGTTGCGGTGCTGGCCGCGCACCGCGCCACCATCGTCCCGCCCGGTGAGTCCGCCGCCTTCTGCGCCCCGCTGCCGATCACCGAACTCGCGCGTGACCCGGCGATCAGCCCACCGGAGCGGGCGGCGCTGACCGACCTGCTCATCCGCCTCGGCATCACCACTGCGGGCGCCTTCGCCGCGCTCCCCGAGGGAAAGGTGGCGACCAGGTTCGGCGCCGACGGCGTGCAGGCCCACCGGCTCGCCCGCGGGCTGGGTGAGCGTGGCGTGTCCCGGCGGCAACTGCCGCAGGAGCTGACCGTGGAACAGGTCTGCGACCCGCCGCTGGAACGCGTCGACACCGCCGCGTTCGCGGCGCGGGCGCTGGCCGAGCGGTTCCACGCCAGGCTCGCCGGTGCCGGTCTCGCCTGTACCAGGCTGGCCATCACCGCCGTCACCGAACGGGACGCCACACTCACCCGGATCTGGCGGTGTGCGGCGCCGTTGACCGCGGCCGCGACCGCGGATCGGTTGCGCTGGCAGCTCGACGGGTGGCTCACCGCCGGTCGCACCGGCACGGTCCCGGGGGTCAGCGCGGCCGGCGGTCCGGGCGCGATCACCCGGCTGACGCTGGAACCGATCGAGGCGCTCGGCGCCGGCCGCATCCAGTACGGGTTGTGGGGTTCCGACGGGCAGGACGACCAGCGGGCAGGCTGGGCCTTCGCCCGCGTGCAGGGGCTGCTCGGCCCGGAGTCGGTGCTGGCCCTGGTGCCGTCCGGTGGTCGCAGTCCGGCGGATCGCGTCACGCTCGTGCCCTGGGGGGACGAAAAGGTCAGCCCCCGAAGCCCTTCCGATCCGTGGCCGGGGTCGTTACCGGCCCCTTCCCCGGCGCGGCTCGGGGATCCGCAGAAGATCACCGTCCTCGACGACGACGGGCGGCCGGTGCACCTCACCGGCCGTGGCCTGCTGACCGGGTCACCGACCTGGCTGGTGCACGACTCCCGGCACCGGGTGCAGGCGTGGGCAGGCCCGTGGCTGCTCGACGAGCGCTGGTGGTCGGGCGACCGGGCACCCGCGGGTGCGCGGGTGCAGTTGGTCACCGATGACGGGATGGCCGTGCTCGCACGGTCGACATCCGACGGCTGGAGCATCGAGGGGGTGTACGACTGATGGGCTGGTCCAATCCTGTTGTCCCGTGGAACGACCTGGAACGGGCGTTGTCGGGCAAGCCGCCGCGGCCCGGCCGGGGACCCGTCGGCCCGCTGCGGCCGCTGGGTCACGACCGGCCCGAACCAGACCCGGACGCGGCACCGATCGAGTACCCCAGCTCGCAGCGACGGCAGCGACCGGTGGTGGAACCCGCCGCGCCGGTCGACCTGGCCACCCGGGTGCCGTACGCGGAGTTGCACTGCCACTCCGCGTTCAGCTTCCTCGACGGCGCCTCCACCCCGGAGTTGCTGGTGGCAGAGGCGCTCCGGCTGGGCCTGGACGCCCTGGCCATCACCGACCACGACGGGCTCTACGGCATCGTCCGGTTCGCCGAGGCGGCCGCCGACACCGGGCTGCGCACGCTGTACGGCGCGGAGTTGTCGTTCGGCCTGCCCGAACCGCAGATGGGGGTGGCCGACCCGGTCGGCGACCACCTGCTGATCCTGGCCCGCGGTCAGGAGGGGTACAACCGGCTGTCCGCGCAGATCAGCCGAGCCCAGCTGAACGGCGGCGAGAAGGGCCGCCCGGTCTACGATCTCGACGACCTGGCCGAGGCGTCCGGCGATCATTGGCTGATCCTCACCGGGTGCCGCAAGGGCCGGGTGCGGCGGGCGCTGGCCAGGCACGGCCCGGCGGCCGCGCGCGCCGAGATCGGTGACCTGATGGACCGGTTCGGGCGGGCCAACGTCCTGGTGGAACTGACCACCCAACTGCTGCCCACCGACGACGAGGACAACGATGCCCTCGCCGACCTCGCCGCCGAACTCGGCCTGCCGGTCGTCGCGACCACCGGCGCGCACTACGCGACGCCACCATCCAGCAGGGTGGCGGCGGCGATGGCCGCGGTCCGCGGACGACGCAGCCTGGACGAGGCCGACCCGTTCCTGCCGCCCGGCCCGGGGGCGCACCTGCGGTCCGGTGCCGAGATGGCGGCCCTGTTCGCCCGGTACCCGACGGCCGTGCCCACCGCTGCCGCGGTCGGTGCGGAATGCTCCTTCGACCTGCACCTGGTGGCGCCGCAACTGCCGCCCTACGACGTGCCGCCCGGGCACGACGAGAACTCCCATCTGCGGCAGCTCACCCTGGCCGGTGCGGCCACCCGGTACGGCACCCCCGGGCAGCGACCGGATGCCTACGACCAGATCAACAAGGAATTGAAGATCATCGCCGACCTCAATTTCCCCGGCTATTTCCTCATCGTCCACGACATCGTCGATTTCTGCCGCAAGGCCGACATCTTCTGTCAGGGTCGCGGGTCCGCGGCCAATTCCGCGGTGTGCTATGCCTTGGGCATCACCGCCGTCGATGCGGTGCGCTATCAGTTGTTGTTCGAGCGTTTCCTTGCACCGGAGCGGGACGGGCCGCCGGACATCGACATCGACATCGAATCCGATCGCCGTGAGGAGGTCATCCAGTACGTCTACGAGCGGTACGGCCGCGAGTACGCCGCACAGGTGGCCAACGTCAACACGTTTCGGCCGCGGATGGCGGTGCGGGACATGGCCAAGGCGCTCGGTCACTCACCCGGCCAGCAGGACGCCTACTCCAAACAACTCGACGGCTGGTCACCGCTGGCCGCGCAGATCAAGGAGGCCACCGTCGGTGGCGGCAGCATCGAGCACCCCATTCCGGCGGACGTCCTGGCGCTCGCCGCGCAGATCCAGGACTTTCCCCGGCATCTCGGTATCCATTCCGGCGGGATGGTGATCTGCGACCGGCCGGTGGCCCAGGTGTGCCCGGTGGAATGGGGCCGCATGGCGAACCGCTCGGTGCTGCAGTGGGACAAGGACGACTGCGCCGCGATGGGCCTGGTGAAATTCGACCTGCTGGGTCTCGGCATGCTCTCCGCCCTGCACTACGCGGTCGACCTGGTGCGCGAGCACGAGGGGATCGACGTCGACTTCGCGCAGCTGGACCTGGAGGAGCCGGCGGTGTACGAGATGCTGCGCCGCGCCGACTCGGTCGGGGTGTTCCAGGTGGAATCCCGGGCGCAGATGGCGACCCTGCCCCGGCTCAAGCCGCGGACCTTCTACGACCTCGTGGTGGAGGTGGCGCTGATCCGTCCCGGCCCCATCCAGGGCGGATCCGTGCACCCCTACATCCGCCGCCGCAACGGCGAGGAACCGGTGACCTACGACCACCCGGTGATGCAGCGGTCCCTGGAGAAGACACTCGGTATCCCACTCTTCCAGGAACAGCTGATGCAACTGGCCGTCGACGTTGCCGGGTTCGACGCCGGCGGTGCCGACCAGCTTCGAAGAGCCATGGGCGCCAAGCGGTCCAGCGAGAAGATGGAAAGGCTCAAGGGCCGGCTGTACGACGGGATGCGCACCCTGCACGGCCTCACCGGTGACGCCGCCGACCGGATCTACGAGCGGCTGCTGGCATTCGCCAACTTCGGGTTCGCCGAGTCGCACGCGTTGTCCTTCGCGGCGCTGGTGTTCTACTCGTCCTGGCTCAAGCTGCATCACCCGGCCGCGTTCTGCGCCGCCCTGCTGCGCGCCCAGCCGATGGGCTTCTACTCCCCGCAGTCCCTGGTCGCGGACGCCCGCCGGCACGGGGTGACGATTCGCCGGCCGGACGTCAATTCCTCCGGCGTGCACGCCGATCTCGAGCCCGGGCCCGGCGGCGCGCCCGCGGTCCGGCTCGGCCTGGCCGGGATCCGGACCATCGGCACCGAGGTGGCGGAGCAGATCGTCGACCGCCGACCGGCGGCCGGGTACACCACGCTGGACGAGCTGACCAGGGCCGTCACGCTGACCACGCCGCAGGCGGAGGCGCTGGCCACCGCCGGTGCGCTCGACGTGCTGACCGGGATGCGGGCACGGGCCGGTAAGGACCGGCGGCGCGCGCTGTGGGCGGCCGGCGCCGCGGCCGGTCCCATCGCCGGCACGCTGCCGGGCAGCACCGTCGGCCTGGACGCGCCGGTGCTGCCCGGGATGAGCGACATCGAGCTGACCATCGCCGATATCTGGGCGACCGGGATCTCGCCGGAGACCTACCCCACCGAGTTCTCCCGGGAGACGCTCACCGCGTGGGGGGTGCGGACGGCGGTCGACCTGCACACGGTGGAACACGGGAGAAGGGTGCTGGTCGCCGGGGTGGTCACCCACCGGCAGCGGCCGGCGACCGCATCAGGGGTCATCTTCATCAACCTCGAGGACGAGTCCGGGATGATCAACGTCATCTGCTCGATCGGGCTGTGGTCGCGGTACCGGCGGGTGGCCCGCGGCTCGCCGTCCCTGGTCGTCCGGGGAGTGGTGGAACGCGCCGGTGGGTCGATCTCGATCGTCGCCGACCGGATCGCCGCGGTCGATCTGGTCGCCAGCACGCCCTCCCGGGACTTCCGATGACCCAGGTCTGGCACGATCGTGCCCATGAGCGAGGTGTTCGAACGGGCGTCGGTGTCGTTGATACTGGCCGACTTCGCCGTCGCGGACCAGCTCGGCAAACTCCAGATGGTGGGCGGCGGGCTGCAGCTGATCGGTCGCGACCACACCACCGGCGTGTCCGCCGCGTTCGCCCTCGTGGTCAGCCTGACGTTCCCGCCCGAACTGTTCAACGAGCAGTACGCCTTCGAGGTCGTCCTGGAGCGGGAGAACGGCACCCCGGTCGAACTCGACCAGACCGCCGCCGTCCCCGGCACCCGGGTGATGCGCTTCGGTCAGACGCTGCAGATCGAGGAACCCAACTTCCGGGGCAGCGGCGTCCCGCGCCGGGCGCTGCCCACCCGGTCACATGTGGTGCTGTACTTCAACACCGGCCTGCCGCTGCCCTCCGGGCAGGCCCTGCTCTGGCGGGCCCGGATCGACGGCGAGTCCCGCCCCGAGTGGACTGTGGCGTTCTTCGTCCCGGCCCCCCCTGCCGCACCGGTGCTGGGGTGATGTGATGCGACTCGCCACCTGGAACATCAACTCGGTGCGGGCCCGGATCGACCGGCTCACCGCATGGCTCGCCCGCAGCGACGTCGACATCGTCGCCATCCAGGAGACCAAGGTCCCGGACGACAAGTTCCCGTTCGCCCGGATCGAGGAGCTCGGCTACCAGGTCGCCCACCACGGCACCAACCAGTGGAACGGCGTCGCAGTGCTGTCCCGGGTCGGGATCGATGACATCCAGATCGGCCTGCCCGGCGTGCCGCCGTTCGGTGACCCCGCGGTCACCGAGGCGCGGGCGATCGGTGTGCTGTGTGGCGGTGTGCGGGTGTGGAGTCTGTACGTCCCCAACGGCCGGGCGATCGGCGACCCGCACTACGACTACAAACTCGCCTGGCTCGGCGCGCTGCACGACTACGGCGCCAAAGCCCTTGCGTCGCAACCGGACGCACAGATTGCGCTGTGTGGGGACTTCAACATCGCGCCCACCGACGACGACATCTGGAGCGTCGACTACTACCGCGGCTCCACCCACGTCACGCCGCCGGAGCGGCAGGCGTTCTTCTCCGTCGTCGACGCCGGGTTCGCCGATGTCGTCCGGCCGTACCACCCCGGGCCGGGCGTCTACACCTACTGGGACTACACCCAGCTGGCGTTCCCGAAGCGCCGCGGCATGCGCATCGACTTCGCGCTCGCCAGCCCGGCGCTCGCGGCGCGGGTCACCGGCGCGGTCATCGACCGGGAGGAACGCAAGGGCAAGCTGCCGTCCGATCACGCCCCGGTGATCGTCGAGCTGGAGGATGCCCCGTGACCCGGATCCTGGTCATCGAACACGACCCGTCCGACCCGTTGCTGCGGCTCGGTGAATGGCTGACCGCCGCGGGCGCCGAGATGGTCGTCTGCCGCCCGCATCTCGGTGATGATCTTCCCGTCGCGCTCGACGGTTTCGACGCCGTCATCAGCCTGGGCGGTGACATGGGGGCCCACGACGACGACCGCGCACCCTGGTTGCCCGCGACCAGAGCGCTGCTGTCGCAGGCTCTCCGGACCTCCACCCCGACCCTGGGCATCTGCCTGGGCGGCCAACTGCTCGCTGCCGCCGGCGGCGCCCGGGTCGAGAAGGGCGGTGCTGGACCGGAGATCGGCGCGTACCTGGCCGCCAAGCGGGACGCCGCCATGGCCGACCCGCTGTTCGCCGACCTGCCGATGACGCCCGACGTCATGCATTACCACTACGACGTCGTCCCGACCCTGCCGCCGGGATCGGTGCTGTTGCTCTCCTCGATGGGCTACCCGCACCAAGCGTGGCGGCAGGGCGAGGCGGCATGGGGCCTGCAGTTCCACATCGAGGCGCCCGCCGAGATCATCCGGGAATGGGCACTCAGCGAGAACGTGCCGGTCACCGGCCGGCTGGGTCCTGCCCTGGACGCCGCCGAGGCGGCCATGGAAGAGGTCTGGCGGGAGTTCGCCCAGCGGTTCGTATCACTGGCCGGCCAGCGACGACGGCCGACGCGCACCCTGCTGCCGGTGGTGACACCGGACCGATGACCACACCACGTAGATGAGCGGGCCAGCAGGATGACCGGACCAGCCCGATGACCAGGCCCGCGACCAGGACGCCGGCCCGGTTCGGGCTGCCGGACACCGAGCGGATCCGCGGCGATCTCGGCGTCATCGGGCTGTTCGGGCCGTCCGGGGTGATCCCCGGCGGGGAGGACCTGCTGGTCGCGCTGTCCCGGGCCGGCCGGCCGGAACTGGCCGTGCACGGCCTGGCACGGCTCGTCGAGGCCGCCGACGACAGCGCCGACCTGTTGGCCGCGCTGCACGACGAACCGCGGTTCCGCGGCCGGCTGATCGCCCTGCTCGGCGCGTCCACCGTGCTCTCCGAGCACCTCGCCGCCTGGCCGGAGCAATGGCGATCGCTGCTGCCGGAGGCGCCCGCCGAGTCGCTGCTCGACCCGCGCAGCGTCCGCGAGATCCTCTGCGCGGCAGTAGGTCTGGACCCGGATGGCCCGCGGTGCACCGGGACCGGCGGCACCCGCGCGACCGTCACCGGGGGCAAGGCGATCGCCGCCCTACGCCGCGCCTACCGCTCGCAGCTGCTGATCGTTGCCGCGCACGACCTCGCGCCCGCCGTCGAGACGTCCCTTCCCACAACCGCTCTGCCGGCGGTGTGCCAGGCGCTGACCGAGCTTGCCGACGTCACACTGCAGACAGGTCTCGCCGTCGCGGCGGCGGAGCTGCCGGCCAATGCCGCGCCTACCAGACTCGCCGTCATCGCGATGGGCAAATGCGGGGCGAAGGAACTCAACTACCTCTCCGACGTCGACGTCATCTTCGCCGCCGACCACCCCGACCCCGAGCAACCCGGCGATGACGCAGCCATGCTGGCCACCGCCTCCACCCTCGCCGCCGGGATGATGCGGATCTGCGGGTCCGCGGCATGGGAGGTGGACGCCGCGCTGCGACCGGAGGGCAAGGCCGGGTCGCTGGTCCGGACCCCGGCGTCGCTGGCGTCGTATTACCAGCGCTGGGCGCAGACCTGGGAGTTCCAGGCGCTGCTCAAGGCCCGGCCCGCCGCCGGTGACCCCGACCTGGGTCAGCAGTTCCTCACCATCACCGCCCCCGGCGTCTGGTCCGCGGCCGGACGGGAGTCCTTCGTCGACGACGTGCAGGCAATGCGCAGGCGGGTCGAGGAGAACATCCCCGCCGGGCACCGCGACCGCGAATTGAAACTCGGCGCCGGCGGCCTGCGGGACGTCGAATTCGCCGTCCAGCTCCTGCAACTGGTGCACGGCCGGACCGACCCGGGGCTGCGCCTACCCGGCACCCTGATGGGCCTGCGGTCCCTGATTCGCGGCGGTTACGTCGGGCGCACCGACGGCGCCGAGATGGCCGCCGCCTACACGTTTCTCCGGCGGGCCGAACACCGGCTGCAACTGCAGCGCCTGCGCCGCACCCACCTGCTGCCCGACGACCGCGGCGACATGGAATGGCTCGCCCGGTCCGACGGGTACACCGCCTCAGGAGCGGCCAGCGCGGCCGAGGTCTTCATCTCCGAACGCGCCCGGCACGCCGGCACCGTCCGGCGGCTGCACGAGAAGCTGTTCTACCGGCCGCTGCTGCACGCCATCGCCGCGGTCGGCGAGGACGAGACCCGGCTCTCCCCGCAGGCGGCCGCCGCCCGGCTCGCGGCACTCGGGTTCGCCGCGCCGGAAGCCGCGATGCGGCACCTCGCGGCGCTCACCCTCGGCGTCAGCCGGCGGGCCGCCATCCAACGCACCCTGCTGCCCGTGCTGCTGGACTACTTCTCCTCCAGTCCCGATCCGGACGGCGGGCTGCTGTCCTACCGTCAGGTCTCCGAGGCTCTGGCCGACACACCCTGGTACCTGCGGCTGCTGCGCGACGAGGGCTCGGTCGCCGAACGCCTCGCCACCCTGCTCGGTGGTTCCCGGCTGATCGCCAGCCTGCTCACCCGGGCGCCGGATGTGCTGCGGCTGCTCGCCGACGACCAGGCGCTGCTCGCGCCGGAACCGGAAACGGTGGCCGCTGCCCTCGTCGCGCGGTGCCGCCGCGCGGCGACCGCGCTGGAAGCAGTCGACGCCGCGCGTTCGGCGCGGCGGCACGAGATGCTCCGGCTCGCCTGCGGCGACCTGCTCCAGCTGATCTCGGTGACGAACATCGCCCGCGGCCTGACCAGCGTCGCGGAGAGCAGCATCGGCGTCGCCTACGACGCGGCCGTCAAACAGGTCACCACCGAACGCGGTGGGTTCCGGGCCCGGCTCGCCGTCATCGGCATGGGCCGGCTCGGCGGGGCGGAACTCGGGTACTCCTCCGACGCCGACGTGATGTTCGTCATGGACACGTTGCCCGGCGAGGACGATCAGGCGGCCCGCGCCGACGCCGCAGCTGCGGCCGACCTGATGATCCGGCTGCTCGCCCGGCCCACCCCGGACCCGCCGCTGGAGATCGACGCGAACCTGCGCCCCGAGGGCAAGAACGGGCCGCTGGTCCGGTCCCTGGACTCCTACCGTGGCTACTGGGCGAAGGTCGCCGCCCCGTGGGAGCGGCAGGCGTTGCTGCGCGCCCGCCCCGTCGCAGGCAACCCTGACCTGGGCCGGGAGTTCATCCAGGCGGCCGACGAGTTCCGCTACCCGGTGAGTGGCCTCTCCCAGCGTGACGTGGTGGAGATCCGCCGGATCAAGGCCCGGGTGGACGCCGAACGGCTGCCCAGGGGCGCCGACCCGACCACCCACACCAAGCTCGGCCGCGGCGGGCTCGCCGACATCGAATGGACCGTGCAGCTGCTGCAGCTGCAGCACGCCCACGAGGTCGCCGAACTCAGGACGCCGGCCACCCTGCCGGCCATCGATGCCGCGGCTGCGGCCGGCCTCATCAGCACCGGTGACGCCACCAACCTCAAGAACGGATGGCTGGAGGCGTCCAGGACCCGTAACGCGCTGATGCTCGTCCGCGGTAAGCCGGAGGACCAGATCCCGCGCCAGGGCCGGGAGCTCGCCGCCGTCGCCCGGGCGCTCGGCTACCCGGCGGGCGGCGACCCCGGCGAGTTCGTGGACGACTACCGCAGGGCGACCCGACGCGCCCGCAAGGTGGTGGACCGAGTTTTCGACAGCGGCTGATCTGTCAGGATTGGCCGGTGCCAACATGGATCTGGATCGTCATAGCCGTTGTCGTCGTGGTGGCCATCGCCCTGGCGGTGGGCGCCGTCCTCGGCCGCCGCCGCCGTGTCTCGCTGCGTGACGCGACCCCGAAGCCGTCCGTCACCGATGGGCAGCCGCCGCCCAAGGGTGGGTACAAGGCCGGTGGGTCGATCTCGTTCTCCTCCGGCGGCGGGGGATCGGGCACCGCCACGGCGCCACGCCCCACGGCACCGGCGCAGCCCACTCAGCCGCCCACGGTGGTGACCAAACCGCTCACCCCGCCGCCCACCCGGCCGTTCCCGGTGGTGCCGGTCGAGGAGCCGGAACCGGAACCTGCACCACAGCCCGAGCCGCAACCGGAACCTGTCCGCGAGCGCACCGAGACCGACGGCCAGCCGGGCGTCGGTGACGACGCGGCGATCCCGCGAGACTCGCCGACCCGGTCGATCGTCGACGTCGCCCTGCCCGAGGCGCCCCCAGCGCCGCCGGTGGTCGAGCCCGAGCCCGAGCCGGAGCCCGAGCCCGAGCCCGAGCCCGAGCGAGTACCGCCGGCACCGGAACCGGAACCCGAGCCAGAGCCGGCACCGACACCGACACCGACACCCACACCGGAACCCGAGCCAGAGCCGCAGACCCAGACCCAGCTCGAGGAAATCGAGCCCACCGCAGGCCGGCTCAACCGGCTCCGCGGCCGGCTGTCCCGCAGCCAGAACGCCTTCGGCCGGTCGCTGCTCGGTCTGCTCGGCGCCGGCACCCTCGACGAGGACTCCTGGATCGACGTGGAGGACACCCTGCTGATGGCCGACCTCGGCGCCGGCGCCGCTGCGGAGATCACCCAGCGGCTGCGCACCGAGGTCGCCACCCACGGCATCACCGACGCCGCCAGCGCCCGTGCCCTGCTGCGCCGGGTGCTGATCGACGCGGTCGACCCGAGCATGGAACGGTCCGTGCGGGCGCTGCCGCACGACGGCCGCCCGTCGGTGCTGCTGATCGTCGGCGTCAACGGCACCGGGAAGACCACCACGACCGGCAAGCTGGCCCGGGTACTGGTCGCCGACGGTCGGCACGTCGTGCTCGGCGCCGCCGACACGTTCCGGGCGGCGGCCGCCGAGCAGTTGTCCACCTGGGGTGAGCGGGCCGGCGCCGTGGTGGTCCGCGCGGACGCCGGCACCGACCCCGCGTCGGTGGCGTTCGAGGCCGTCAAACGCGGTGTCGCGGACGGTGCGGACGCGGTGCTGATCGACACCGCGGGGCGGCTGCACACCAAGAGCGGTCTGATGGACGAGCTCGGCAAGATCAAGCGGGTCATCGAGAAGCAGGCGGAGGTCGACGAGATCTTGCTCGTGCTGGACGCCACGACCGGGCAGAACGGCCTCGTCCAGGCCACCGTCTTCGCCGACGTGGTCGACATCACCGGCATCGTGCTGACCAAGCTCGACGGCACCGCCAAGGGTGGCATTGTCGTTGCGGTGCAACGCACGTTGAACGTCCCGGTCAAGCTGGTCGGCTTGGGCGAGGGCGCCGACGACCTGGCGCCGTTCGAGCCGGCGGCGTTCGTGGACGCGCTGCTCGGCGACTAGCCAAGCTCACGGCCAGTAGCGGCACGTCACACGTTATCGACAGAAACGAAACGCTGCGGCAACACATTCGCGTCCGAGTTCACAGCCGCGAAACGTGTCCGAGTACGGATGGAAATACTTCCGGGCGAATCTTTCGAGGTCACCTGGTCAGCCGCGTGCCGCCCTGCGCGCGGCCGGCCTGATCACCTCTCCAAGAGCCTGGAGGCTTGATGGAACCGTTCACATTGGACACCGGCAACACCGCGTGGATGCTCGCCGCTGCCTCACTGGTGCTCCTCATGACCCCCGCGCTGGCGTTCTTCTACGGCGGCATGACCCGGTCGAAGTCCGTCCTCAACATGATGATGATGAGCTTCGGCGCGCTGGCCGTCGTCGGGCCCATCTGGATGCTGTGGGGGTACTCGCTGACCTTCGGCGAGCCCGCCCTCGGCGGCATCATCGGCGATCCCTTCGAGTACTTCGCCCTCAGGGGCCTGACCGACGAGAGCAGCCTGATGGCTGCGTCCGGTGTGCCGGCAATGGTCGCCGTCGGCTACCAGGCGACGTTCGCCATCATCACCGTCGCCCTGATCAGCGGCGCGATTGCCGACCGTGCCCGGTTCGGCACCTGGCTGGTCTTTTCCGGCCTGTGGGTGACGATCGTCTACGGGCCCATCGCGCATGCGGTGTGGGGCGGCGGGTTCCTCTCCGGCGGCGGCAAGATCGCCGAGTGGCTGTCCACCCCGATCGACTTCGCGGGCGGCACCGTCGTGCACATCAATGCAGGTATCGCCGGCCTCGTGCTGGCGTTACTCGTCGGCAAGCGCAAGGGCTTCGCCAAGGACCCGATGAAGCCGCACAATCTGCCGTTCGTCATGCTCGGTGCGGCGCTGCTGTGGTTCGGCTGGTTCGGCTTCAACGCCGGTTCGGAGTTCGCCGCTGACGGCACCGCCGGTCAGGCGTGGGTCAACACGCTGACCGCCACCTGCGTCGCCGCTCTCGGCTGGCTGCTCGTCGAGCGCATTCGCGACCACCACGCCACCAGCCTCGGCGCCGCGTCCGGTGTGGTCGCCGGCCTGGTCGCCATCACCCCCGCGGCCGCAGCCGTGGACGTGGTCGGCGCGATGTTCATCGGTCTCATCGCGGGTGCACTCTGCGCCCTGGCGGTCGGCCTGAAGTACCGCTTCGGGTACGACGACTCGCTCGACGTGGTCGGCGTGCATCTGGTCGGCGGTCTGGTCGGCACCATCCTGATCGGCTTCTTCGCCAACGTTCCGCGCGACGCCGAAGGTGTGCCCACGACATCGACCTGGGCCCCGGACGGTGCCCTCGACGGTCTGTTCTACGGCGGCGGCGCCACCCAGCTCGCCACCCAGACCATCGTGGCCCTCATCGCCGTCGTGATGTCCGGCGTGCTCACGCTGATCATCGGCCTCGCCCTGAAGTACACGATGGGCTGGCGGATCCGCGAGGAGAACGAGATCGAGGGCGTCGACGTGACGACCCACGGCGAGAGTGCGTACGACATCGAACCGGCATCAGGCAACGGCGGCATGTCCGGTGTCCTGACCAGCCAGACCCGCCAGCAGGAGGTCAAGGCATGAAACTTGTGACCGCGGTCATCAAGCCGTTCAAACTCGACGAGGTGCGGGCCGCGCTGCTGGCCTTCGGTGTGCAGGGCATGACCGTCTCGGAGTCGTCGGGGTACGGGCGCCAGCGCGGCCACACCGAGGTCTACCGCGGCGCGGAGTACACGGTGGAGCTGCTGCCCAAGGTGCGGCTGGAGATCCTGGTCGACGACGAGGACGGCGATGACGTCGTCGACGTGATCGTCCGGGCGGCGCGCACCGGCAAGATCGGTGACGGCAAGGTCTGGTCCGTGCCGGTGGAGACCGTGGTTCGCGTGCGGACCGGCGAGCGCGGTCAGGAAGCACTCTAGGAACATGGCGAATTCGCCTGTGGGGACGGCGGGCGGTTTCGCTGAGCTCAGGGCCCAGCTGCTGGGCCGGACCGGGGTTCCCGGTCCGGCCCGGCGGCGGGCCCTGGCACGGTTGACCGACGGCTGGCTCACCGAGCTCGCCCAGGAGGCGGGCGTCAACGTCGGCGGCGTCGCGCTGGTCGCCGTCGGTGGTTTCGGCAGGGGAGAGCTCTCCCCGTTCTCCGATCTCGACCTGGTGCTGCTGCACTCGACCGAAACCCCTGCGTCGTACGCGGGAATGCTGGCCGAGCGGCTCTGGTACCCCATCTGGGACTCGAAGATTCGGCTCGACCACTCGGTCCGCTCGGTCGGCGGCGCCCGGCAGATCGCCCGCACCGACCTGCCCGCGATGCTGGGCCTGCTGGACCTCAGACACATTGCCGGGGACCCGGAACTGGCCGTGACGCTGCACCGCAGGGTGCTCGCGGACTGGCGGTCCGACGCCCGGAACCGCCTGGAGGCCCTACGGGTGTCCTGTCAGGAACGCGCCGAACGGTCCGGTGAGCTGGCCTTCGCCACCACCCCCGATCTCAAGGAATCCCGCGGCGGCCTGCGCGACCTGGTGGTCATGCGGGCGGTCGCGGCGTCCTGGGTCGCGGACTGCCCGCACCAGGGCCTGGAGGAAGCCCGGTCCGCACTGCTCGACGTCCGGGACGTCGTACAGACCCTCGCCGGCCGGGCCACCGACCGGCTGCAGGTGCAGGACCAGGACGCCGTCGCCGAGATCCTGGGGCTGGACGACAGGGACGTCCTGCTCCGGCATGTGGCCGGCATCGCCCGGACCGTCGACCACGCCAGCGACCTCACCTGGCACCGGGTGGCCCGGGCACTGAGCCGGCCGCAGGGCACCATCACCGACGTCGGCGGCCGGCTGGTGCGCCGGCCCGAACGGACGCCGCTCGCCGACGGGATCGTCGAGCAGGACGGCGAGGCCGTGCTGGCCCGCGCGGTCAACCCGGCGACCGACCCGACCCTGGTCATCCGCGCCGCCGCGGCCGCCGCGCAGGCGGGGCTGCCGGTGTCACCGGCGACGGTGCTCCGGCTGGCCCGGTCCTGCCCGCCGCTGCCCGACCCGTGGCCGCCGATCGCGCTGGAGGCCTTCCTCGCGCTGCTCGGCGCGGGCCAGCCGATGATCGCCGCGTGGGAGGACCTGGACCAGGCGGGGCTGATCGCGGCCATGCTGCCCGGCTGGGAGCGGTTGCGGTCCAAGCCGCAGCGCGACCCGATCCACCGGTTCACCGTGGACCGGCACCTGATGGAAACCGCCGTGATCGCAGCGGGTCTGGTCCGTCGGGTGGCCCGGCCGGACCTGTTGCTGCTCGCCGCGATCCTGCACGACGTGGGCAAGGGCCACGGCGACGAGTACCCCGACCATTCGGTGGCCGGCGCCGAGATCTCGGTGGGCTGGCTGCGCCGGATGGGCGTCCGCCCCGACGACATCGCGGTGATCTCGCGGCTGATCCGTCATCACCTGCTGCTGGGTGAGACCGTCGCCCGCCGGGACCCGGACGACCCGGCGACCATCGCCATGGTGGTGGACGCGGTCGGCGACCTGCCGACGCTGGAATTGCTGGCCGCGCTGACCGAGGCCGACGCCCGGGCCGCCGGACCCAACGCGTGGACCACCTGGCGGGCCGGTCAGATCAACCATCTGGTCGCCGTCGTCCGGCGCGCCCTGGCCGGCCAGCACCCCGCGCAGCCGCCGCCGATCACGGAGGTGGAACGGGAACTGATCGCGACCGGCACGCTCGGCGTCGTCATCGAGCAGGTGCCCGGCGCGCTGCGGATCAGCGTCACCGCCCCGGACCGACCCGGCCTGCTCGCCGCTGCCGCCGGGGTGCTCACCCTGCACCGGCTGACGGTACGCATGGCCGCCGTCCGCACCATCGACGGCACCGGCCTGCAGACCTGGACCGTCGCCTCCCAGTTCGGCACGCCACCGGAGGCGGCGACCCTGCGCGCGGACCTGGTCCGGGCGCTGGACGGCTCCCTCGACGTCGCGGCCCGGTTGGCCCGACGGGCCGTGCCGGCCCAGCGTGGCCCGGCCGCGCCGCCGGAGGTGCTCGTCGTCGACGGTGCCTCGGAAACCTCTGCGGTGCTGGAGGTCCGGGCCCACGACACCCCCGGGCTGCTGTACGCGGTCGCGTCCGCGCTGACCACCGTGGGGGCGAGCGTGGTGTCGGCGCGGGTGCACACGATGGGCGCCGAGGTGGTCGACGTGTTCTACGTGCAGAATGCGGACGGTTCGCGGCCGTCTCCGGCGACGGCCAGGGAGGTCGCCGCGGCGGTGGCTCAGGCGCTGGCTTGAGGATTCTCGCCGATCCGCAGGAACGGCCTGGTCGAGAAGATCACCTCGACCGGGACCTCGAAGAAGCCGGCGATCCGCAGCGCCAGGTACAGGCTCGGGCTGTACTCGTTCCGCTCCAGGTACCCCACCGTCTGGTAGTGCACGCCCACCGCCTGGGCGAGCTGGCGACGGGTGATCCCGCGTTCCGCACGGAGCACGGCGATCCGGTTGTACACCACATCAGACACGCTGCAGCGCCTTCTCCCGGCGGGCCGCCACGCTGGATCCCGATTCGCGGCGGGCCAGCCGGCGCAGGAGAACCGGTGCGAGCAGCATCCCGGCGACCGCCCACACCGCCAGCACCACGATGGTCAGCAGCGTCCGCCAGCTGCCGTCGATCTCGACGACGACCGCGGACTCCGGCAACAGCGTCGAACGAAGGCCCAACCCGAGCCAGTACGTCGGTGTCAGCTGGCCCACCGCCTGCACCCACCAGGCCATGGTCGCGAGCGGGGTGAAGATGCCGGACACCCAGACGATCGCGGCCATCACCAGCAGTCCCCAGCCGCCGACGGACCGCGGGTTCTTGAACACCGACCCGACGATGAATCCGAGGGGCAGCACCGCCAGCAGGCCGAGCACCAGGTAGCCGACGGCGCCGAGCGCTGCGAGGAACCCGTCGGACATCAGGTCGGGCACGAAGAAGGCCGCCGGGACCAGCACGATCACCAGGCTGAAGGCGATCTCCAGGCACACCCGCACGAGTTGTCCCGCGACGTAGCCGACCAATCCGTACGGCACCGACTTGAGCCGCAGCAACGTGCCGTCCTCACGTTCGGTCACCAGGACCGTGGCGATCCCGTATGCGCCCGCGAACACCACCTGGAGCGCCAGCAGGCCGGGCAGCATGAACGTCGCCACCGAGACCCCGGTGCCCTCGACCATGCTGTTTCGGTTGAGGAACAGCACCGCCAACAGAATCAGCGAAACGATCACGTAGTACGCGATGTCCTGACCCGCCCGCATGCTGTTCATGAATTCCACCCGACCGCGGTGGGCGCCGCACGCAGCGGCGTGCAGGACCGCAGTCCTGTCCTTAATCATGACGAGACCTCCTGCTGTGCAACCATTGTGAGATAGGTGGCCTCCAGGCTCGGCTGCTCCACCTGGAGATCGGAAATGCTGCCGGCAACGCCTTCCCGGGCGAACAGGCCCCTGACGAAGTCCGTCGGATCGGCGGTGGAGTGGACCTGCCGGACGCCGTCCTGCGTCCAACGCACCTCGGCGCTCCCGGCAACCTGATGGGCCAGCTCCTCTGCGCTGCCGTTGGCGACGATCCGGCCGTTGTTCAGGATCAGGATGCGGTCGGCCAGCTTCTCGGCCTCGTCCAGGTCGTGCGTGGTGAGCAGGATCGTGGTGTCCTGCAGATCGGACAGCCGGTGCACCAGGTCGTGGAAGTCCCGCCGGGCAGCGGGATCGAATCCGGCCGTGGGTTCGTCGAGGAAGAGCAGCTCCGGTCTCCCGACAATGCCGATCGCGACGTCCAGCCGCCGCCGCTGGCCACCGGAAAGCGTCGACACCTTCTTGTTCCGGTGCTCTCCGAGGCCGACCGTCTCGATCAGCTCGTCAGTCGGGTAGGGACGCTGCCGACCTGGTTCGGAGTACGGCGCGTAGAACGACCCGAGGTGCTCGAGCAGTTCGCGAACCCGCCACCGGCCGTGGTCGCGCCAGGACTGCAGGACGACCCCGATGCGTGCCCGCCAACGCTCGTCCGCGTCGACCGGGTCGACGCCGAGCACGCTGACCCGTCCATCCGAGGGCCGGCGGAACCCCTCGAGGATCTCGATCGTCGTGGTCTTGCCCGCGCCGTTCGGGCCGAGCAGCACCAGCACCTCGCCCCGGCCGATGTCGAAATCGACGCCGTGCAGGACATCGTTAGGGCCGTAGTTCATCCGGAGATCGGTCACCTGGACTGCTGTCGCTTGATCCAACATGTGTGACGACATGTAGCAGTTCTACTATGGTCTGTTAGAGTTTGACAACAGTTTTCAGCGGACACGGCCGGCTTCGGGCGAGGATGGGCGAGCCCGCTCGGGGAAGGCGGGACAATGATCTGTACTTCCCGTTTCCGTCAACGGCAGTGAGGCTTCTTTCGTGTTCGAAACCCTGTCCGACCGGCTTTCCACGGTCTTCTCCAATCTGCGCGGCAAGGGCCGGCTGACCCCGGCCGACATCGATGCCACCTGCCGCGAGATCCGCATCGCCCTGCTCGAGGCGGACGTCGCGTTGCCGGTGGTCCGCGCGTTCATCGCCCGGATCAAGGAGCGGGCGAACGCCGCCGAGGTGTCGGCCGCGCTGAACCCGGCGCAGCAGGTCATCAAGATCGTCAACGAGGAACTGATCGGCATCCTCGGCGGGGAGACCCGCCGGCTGACGTTCGCCAAGAACCCGCCGACCGTCATCATGCTGGCGGGCCTGCAGGGCGCCGGCAAGACGACACTGGCCGGCAAGCTGGCGCTGTGGCTGAAGGGTCAGGGCCACACGCCGTTGCTGGTGGCCTCCGACCTGCAGCGGCCGAACGCGGTGCAGCAGTTGCAGATCGTCGGCGAGCAGGCCGGGGTTCCGGTGTGGGCGCCGGAACCGGGCAGCGGCGTCGGCGACCCGGTCGCGGTGGCCAGGAGCGGCATCGACCAGGCGCGGGTACGGCTGCACGACATCGTCATCGTCGACACCGCCGGCCGGCTCGGTGTGGATGCCGAGATGATGCAGCAGGCCGTCGACATCCGCGACGCCGTGCATCCGGACGAGATCTTGTTCGTCGTCGACGCGATGATCGGTCAGGACGCCGTCGCGACGGCCGAGGCGTTCCGGGACGGGGTCGGCTTCTCCGGGGTGGTGCTCACCAAACTCGACGGTGACGCCCGCGGTGGTGCCGCACTGTCCGTCCGGCACGTCACCGGCCGGCCGATCATGTTCGCCTCCACCGGCGAGAAGCTCGCCGACTTCGACACCTTCCACCCGGACCGGATGGCCTCCCGGATCCTCGGCATGGGTGACATCCTCACCCTGATCGAGCAGGCCGAGCAGCACTTCGAGGCCGAGCAGGCCGAAGCGATGGCCACCAAGATGGCCGGCAACGACTTCACCCTGGAGGACTTCCTCCAGCAGATGATGATGATCCGCAAGATGGGTCCCATCGGCGGGCTGCTGGGGATGCTGCCGGGCGCCGGGCAGATGAAGGAGGCGCTGGCGAACGTCGACGACCGGGACATCGACCGGACCGCGGCGATCATCCAGTCGATGACGCCCGCCGAGCGCGCCGAGCCGAAGATCATCAACGCCTCCCGCCGCCAGCGCATCGCGAAGGGTTCGGGCTCGACCGTCGCCCAGGTGAATGCGCTGGTCGACCGGTTCTTCGAGGCCCGGAAGATGATGTCGTCGATGGCCGGCCGGTTCGGCCTTCCCGGTGGCCGGCCGTCGAACCGGAAGGCGGCCAAGGGCCGCAAGGGCAAAGCCGGCAAGCGGTCCACCGGCCGCGGGCCGACGCAGCCCAAGGTGAAGGGCATGCCCGGCGGGTTCCCCGGGGTCGGCGCGCTGCCGCCCGGGATGGGCGGGATGCCGGGCATGGGCGCGCCCGGCGCGGCGGCGCCCGGCGGCTTCGGTCTCGACCAACTGCCGCCGGGTTTCGACCCGTCACAGCTCAAGTTCCCGAAGAAGTGACGTGACCGGACTGCACGTCAGCGGGATCGATCCCGCGACAGGGGAGCCGGTCGACCTGTGGGCGGTGGCGGGCCGGTTCGTCGACGGCCCGATCGATGACGCCATCGAGATCAACGGGTACGTGCTGCCCGGATTCGTCGACGCGCACTGCCACGTCGGTTACTCACCCGAGGGCACCGCAACACTCGAGGAAGCGCAGGAGCAGGCCAAGACCAACCTGGACGCCGGCGCACTCGCCTTGCGGGACTGCGGTTCTCCGCTGGACACCCACTCTCTGGTCGACCGGGACGACCTGCCCGTGCTGATCCGGGCCGGCCGGCACATCGCCAAGGCCCGCCGGTACATCCGCGAGCTGGGCGTGGACCTGGAGGATCCGGCGGACCTGCCGGCCGAGGTCGGCCGGCAGCTGGTCTACGGCAGCGGGCAGTGGATCAAGATCGTCGGGGACTGGATCGACCGGTCCGTCGGCGATCTCGCGCCGCTGTGGCCGGACGACGTTCTCGCCGAGGCGGTCGCCGTCGCGCACGCCGGTGGCGCCCGGGTCACCACGCACGTGTTCGGCGAG